>Ga0255777_10000041_pt1 | contig 118904 bp, 146 predicted proteins | sample 101ome_15_FD_179975 | JGI IMG/M metagenome (GOLD analysis project Ga0255777, IMG submission 179975) | Coastal salt marsh microbial communities from the Groves Creek Marsh, Skidaway Island, Georgia - 101402AT metaG (version 2) | ecosystem: Environmental > Aquatic > Marine > Intertidal zone >... | reverse complement strand
CAAAAAGGTGAACACACTACTGTACATAATCACGGTGGTTTTGATATAAGTGGCGTGTATTACTTTCAAACAAACAAACAAGACGGTTCTCTATATTTGATGAATCCTCTTACAAGCCTAGTAAGCTCACACTATTTTGCACCAGATGAATGCATATATTATCACCCAGAAATAGGGAAACTTATACTATTTCCTAGTTGGATATATCACGGTGTAAGGCCAAATGACACAGATGACACTAGAATAAGCCTGTCATTTAATGCCAAAATTTCTTTCAAAAATGGTTGACAATGCCCTAATCCTTTGCTATAATATATACATAAATTAGGCAAAGTAGAGGCACACAATGACATTAGTAGATCAAGCAAAATTGTTCGCTACAGCCGCACACGGGGCTATCGGACAAGTTCGTAAATACACAGGCGAACCATACGTTACACACCCTATTAGAGTAATGAACCTTGTTAGCACAGTAATCAAGGACGAGAAGGTGTTAGCGGCCGCTTTGTTGCACGATGTCATCGAAGATACTAAAATTACAAAAGAAGATATTGCTTTTGCATTTGGTATTGAAGTTGCTGATATGGTTGTTTTACTTAGTGACCCGCCCAAAGTTGAAGGTGGTCCTAATCGTAAAGCACGTAAAGCAATGGATCGTGATAGACTTAGTAAGGCACCTGCATGTGTACAGACTATCAAAGTTGCAGACATGATTGACAACACTGAAAGTATTGTTGCACATGATCCTAAGTTTGCAAAAGTATACTTAGAAGAAAAGCGTTTGCTTTTAGATGTATTAACTAAAGCAGATGCAAAGTTAGTTGAAATTGCAAAAAATCAGGTAACACGATGAGTAGGTTTCAAGAGAAGTTTTTGAAGCCTACTCTTTTTAATCCAAAAGGACATTGGATGGTAGGAACTGTTTGGCCAGTACAAGGAAGTAAAGGGAATGAGTATTCCGTCACATTACATGATCGTGGATTTAACTGTGATTGTACAGGTTTTGGATACCATGGGTATTGCAAACATTCTAAATCTATTGTAAAAAAAGTTGAGAGGGCAATGGCATGAGAACACAACCAGACGCAATTATTAGGCAACTTGAAGCAGACAACAGTCGCTTGGGCAAAGAAGCAATCCTAAAACAAGCACACGAAGAAGGACTTCCTGAGTTCTTTGAAGGTCTTACAATGGCACTAGATCCGCTTGTAACATTTGGAGTAAAGCAGGTACCTGAACGTTCAGATATATTAACTGGACAAGGATTGTCTTGGTCTGTGTTTAAAGAACTTGCTGAAAAACTACAACAGCGTGAACTAACCGGACATGCGGCACGTGATGCTATTGAATTAGCAATGGGTGTGGCTACTACAGAACAATGGAATGATTGGTATCGCCGTATCCTTATTAAAGATTTACGTTGCGGAGTAAGTGAAAAGACCGTGAACAAAGTGGTGCCTGGTACTGTACCGGTATTCACTTGTTCATTGGCACACGACTCTGCTAAACACGAAAAGAAAATGACTGGCAAGAAACAAATTGAAATCAAATTAGATGGCGTTCGTGTTCTTACTACTATACGTGGTAACAAAGTTGAGATGTTCAGTCGTAATGGTAAACAGTTTCACAACTTTGGACACATCATTGCAGAAATAGAAGAAGTACTAAAAGATTATCCTGCACCGTATCCGCTTATGCTCGACGGCGAAGTAATGAGTGCTAACTTTCAAGACTTAATGAAACAGGTACATCGTAAGGACAATGTAAGTGCAAACGATGCTGTACTACATTTGTTTGACATGGCACCTTTGGGTAACTTCTTAAACGGAAAGTATGACAAACCACAGCATGAACGTAGTGCTATGGTAAAGTATTGGGTAGAAGATCATAAAAGCGTTTTAAAGCACGTACAAGCACTTGATTGGGAAACAGTAGACCTAAGTACTCCCGAAGGCGAAAAACGCTTTACAGAGCTTAATAAAGCGGCTGTAGACGGTGGATATGAAGGTGTTATGATTAAGGACGTTGATGCTCCTTATGAATGTAAACGTACTCATGCATGGCTTAAAGCAAAGCCATTTATTGAAGTAACATTGGAGGTAGTAGATGTCGAAGAAGGAACAGGAAGAAATGAAGGAAGACTTGGAGCACTCGTATGCCGCGGTGAGGATGATGGACGGATGGTTGAGGTCAATTGCGGTAGCGGGTTTAGTGACGCTGATCGCGATACCTTTTGGAGCAATCGTGGGTCTTTGGTTGGCCAACTTGTAGAGGTACGAGCAGATGCAATTACGCAAAATCAAGACGGCACTTACTCGTTACGTTTTCCAAGATTTAAAACGTTCCGGGGATTCGAAGCCGGCGAAAAAATATAAATTTTACAAATACACAAAAAGTAAAAAGTATGAAAATGCTCGTTGTATTTGGGACTTAGAAAACGAAGGATAGTGACATGAAACACATTTGGTATTTCCTTAAATGGAATTTTAACTTTCAAGAATGGCAACCTTACAGCAAACGCATGCTTGGATATTTTATATTAGGTATTGTATTTGGAATGCTTGTTGAGAACGGATTTTTTATTACGCCTATTTTAATATTTGTTGATATGACAGTTGATATTGTGCGTAATAGATACAATGACTTTCTAGCAGAACGTGATGAGATCTTAGACGAGCTCAAGAAAAAATAAAGGCATCATGAGTTGCACTCTCTTATTCGCAAAAAACTGTTACAGGTTGCATACGATAATCCTGGAGTTCAAGGCCGTGTTAAAATGGCTGCCGGTATTATCTATAAAAGACATCTAATTGCAACAGGTATAAACAGTTATAAGACCCATCCCTTAATGTGTGAATCTAACGGTTACAGGGATGGGCAAATCTACTTACATGCAGAAGTTGATGCTATTAAAAATGCATTAAGAATCATTTCTGTTGATCAATTATCAAAATGTGATATGTACATTGTACGGTTGAAGAAAACTCAACCATATGGAACTACATTTGTTCCCGGACTAGCAAAACCGTGTCCAGGATGTATGCAATTAATTAGTAGTTTCGATTTAAAGAATGTTTATTGGACTGAAGATGAAGAAACAGTTTGTTTTGCATGAGTTTACGATGGGAGATGTAGAGGACCCGCATATTTACGTGACAGCGCCAATTTGGGAATGGCAACAAACTCAGCAAGGTAAATTTGCTATGAAGTACGGAAAAAATATTAAGTACACTATAGCACCAGACGATTTTTCCTACGGACATAGAGTTACTATAACAGGAGAATTTGCTGGCAAGTATGAAACTGTGCTACGTTTGAAAAAAGATTGACTTTTTTAATCTTTGCATATATACTTTTTGTAATAAACTTTTTGGAGATTTTAAATGGCCCTGCCGAAGACTAAAAGAAAAAAACCTAGAGCGGCTCCTCGTCTAAAACGCGGTGCTAAACTTACAGCGCCTAGTTGGGATGGCTGGGAAGAATGGACGGGTGAACAGATTCACCGTCATAGAGAATATGTAAGATCTTTTTACTATGAAAATTATAAGCCAGCTGATTTGTATCCTAGTATATTCAAATGGATGGAAGCAAGCGGAGAATATACTAAAGAACAAATAAAACACGCAAAGGCAATGCCTAATACTTACATCAGTATTACAAGTGCTATTGTTGCACAATCATTTTTAGATGGTGCTCCTGACTATGTAAAGAGAGAAGATGAGCATTGGCAAAGTCTTGCTGGCACAATGGGTCCTAAGAAAGGTCCTAGCGAATTCCTTAAAAAACGAATTGAAACTTACATTGAAGGTGGCTCAAAGGCTGTTCAAGTTAAAACAAAAGAAGAAAAAGCAAAAGCAAACGTCTACGTTCCTACAATACAAGAACGTATAAGAGACCAGGCATATGATATGTCTGAACCAATTGACGAATGGTTGGAAGTTTGGGTACAAGACCCAAAGTTGTTTGACCCAAAAGGGTTTGACTTTAAAGCATATTTTAAAAAAGTTCAACCAAGTCAAGCTCACGCTCGCAAAATGAAATCTTTTTGGGAGTCGGAACTAGTAGACTTTGACGACCTAGAAAGAATGCCAACAAAAGGACAGTTGGCAAAAATGGACGAACACGAAAGAGATATGTGGGAACAACTAAAAGAAGGTTACGCAGATCACAAAAAATCTGATATTGCAAAATATCGCAAAGCAATCGAAACCGTGAATGCAGAGCTAGACTTTATTATTGAGCAAGCTAAGGCAACACGTAAACCACGTAAGCCTAAGCAACGATCTGCAAGTAAAATTGTAGAGAAGTTGAAGTTTAACAAAGCAGATGACAAGTATTCACTTGCAAGTATTGATCCTACACTTATTGTAGGTGCTAGTGAGCTGTGGGTGTTTAACAGTAAGACACGTAAACTAGGCAAATATGTTGCATCAAATATAGATCCAAAAGGTCTTGCTAGAGACGGTACTGGACTTAGCGTTAAAGGTACAACCATAATAGGGTTTGACGAAAAAGAAAGTATTCAAAAGACTCTACGTAAGCCAGAAGAACAACTAAAAGAGTTTAAAAATGCAGGTAAAGTAGCATTACGCAAGTTTCTAGAGGAGATAAAAACTACTGATACAAAACTAAACGGACGTTGTAATCCGGATACAGTGCTTCTTAAAGTAAACTGATAAATACTTACATGAAGAAGCCAGATCCTAATAAAGTCCGTATTGCTGTAGAAGGACTACCTATTTTAGCAGAAGTTGTTGATGCTTTAGCAAGCATAGACAACACTCCTGACATGTCAAAACTAGCAAATAACAGCCTAAGTGGAGACTTAATTCAAGGAGGTACAATATCTAAGTTTAAAAGCACCGGTATTAAAGACGAGTCAACTAGACTTGTAGTGTTTGTAAATGACGATGGAATACTAACTGATACAATAGACGTAGAAACACTAGTAGGCGACACAAATGTTTCTGGTAATTTACATGTAGACGGCGAAGTTTATGCAAAAAAACTTCATGTTGACGAAGTTACAGCAGACGTTAGAAATGAAAGATCTGGACCACTTGAATTCAATGATGCAGATGGTAACATCTATAATAAAGGATTATTGTGGGTGCAAAAAGGACAACCTACAAAACAGTTTGTGTACAGACCTAATCCAGATAGACTTTGGAGTAGTGATCCAATAGATTTACATGCAGATGCTGCATACTTTGTAAACGGCAACTATGTTCTAAGCAAAGATTCACTAGGCCCTGATATTAAAACAAGTAGCCTTAGAGAAGTAGGTACACTTCATAAGTTAAATGTTAGAGGCAATGTTTCTTTTGGTCAACATCTATTTTGGAACAGCGATGCTGATAGGCTAGGTATTGGTACTGAAGCACCTAATGGTGCTGTTGGTATAATGGGCTTTGATTCTGAGTTTGTTATTGATATAGATCAACCAGAGATCAAATTAGGAACATATACAACACATGACCTAGAAATTATAACTGACAATACAACTAGAATTAGTGTAAGTGCTAATGGTAAAATACACCTAGGTAACAAGAACAGTGACTCAGCAAGGGTTACAGTACATGGTAAATTAGGTGTTGGTGTAAACACAATTTCAGACGACAGCGATCTTGCTGTTGCAGGCCCGATAAAATTTGAAAACAAAAAAATGCAAGTAGGTTCCGGTTCACCCACTAGTGGACAATATCGTAAAGGCGATATAGTTTGGAATGATGACCCAAAGCCAACAGGCTATATAGGTTGGGTATGCATTTTGGAAGGCACTCCAGGAGAATGGAAGCCTTTCGGTCAAATCAGCTCATAAACTACCAACAAAATAAAGTAAGAGTACCCTATAAATATTAGTATGACTAACTTTGACTTATTAAAAAAACAAACTAAAAAACAGGCACTTATTTGGAAAATAATAGGCAGTGTACTTCCCATGACAGGCTTTATAGCTCTAGCGATTTCGTATTGGCTAGGAGCTCATGAAACATATTATTGGCTTATTTTAACAGGCACTTGTACTTTTATGTTCGTCGCCGCAATTTGGTGGTGGTGGGCAATAGATAAAATTTCCTCTGTTGTTGAATTAATGTCTCAAGCGGCTGAAAAATTTAAAGAAGTTAAGCAAGACATTACTGTCTTAAAAGAAGATATAAACAACAATAAATAATTGTATGTATGTATTTGGTAACGGTGAAAGCCGTTCTCGGCTTGATATTGACTCTCTGTTTGGAACTAAAATAGGGTGCAATGCCATTATGCGTGATTATAAAATGGATCATCTTATCTGTGTTGACAAACGAATGGTTGAAGAATCTATCAACGCTGGTATAAATGAGGAAACAAAAATTTACACAAGAAGCGATTGGTATCCTAGATTCAAACAACACAAAAACATAAGATTACTTCCTAATTTACCTTATGAAGGAAATGAGAGATGGGACGAACCATTTCAATGGGGTAGTGGTCCTTATGCTGTTCTTTTAGGAGCTCTAAAGAGCAAAAAAGAAACAGTTCATTTAATAGGCTTTGATATGTACAGTGACACTAGCACAGTTAATAACATATACAAAGATACACGAAACTATGATAGAGCAGATAAGAGAGCCGTTGATCCTAGATATTGGATACACCAAATAGGAAAAGTATTCCAATGTTTTCCTAAAACTAAATTTATAGTCTATAATAAACATATAAAACTAAAAGAATCCTGGATTTATCCTAACGTAATGGTTGACACGATAAGTAACATATCGTATAATAGTTAATATTAATATAGGACTTGGCGTCAACCCTTCTAATTCTGCCGCCATATTATAGGAGAAAACATATGGCATTTTATAGTACTAAAACATACGGACACAACATCGGTCTTTCAGCGGTGTTCCGTCAACCAAAAGCATTACATTCACATTGTCATTTATTGCATGGCTACAGTCTTGCTTTTAAATTTGTATTTGGCTGTAGTGATCTAGATGAAAAAAACTGGGCTGTAGACTTTGGAGGACTAAAACCTTTGAAGGCTTGGCTAGAAGATAGTTTTGATCATAAAGTTGCTGTAGATGCAGACGACCCTGAACTTGAAACGCTTAAAGCACTAGAAGAAAAAGGACTAGCAGAGCTAAGAATTTTTGACGGTGTAGGTGCAGAAAAGTTTGCATATCATGCGTGGAAGTTTGCGGATAATCTTGTGCGTGAAATGAGTGACGGACGTTGCTGGTGTGAGAGTGCAGAGTGTGCAGAGCACGGTGCTAACTCAGCAATTTATACTCCATATCAAACACAAAAGATGTCGTTTGCTGATGGCAAAGATTGATAAGAGTCAATACACTAAGGAAGAATGGTTAAAGATTAAGGCCGAACGCAGAGAAGCAAAGGCTAGTAAACTTATTTCTACACTTCCGCAGGATTATTTTGTGTTATGTCTTAAACATGGCACAAAATATTCTGCAGATTATGTAAACAAATTGTATAATATGGTAAAACGTAATTGTACGTTAGACTATAAGTTTGCATGTCTTACAGACGATCCAATGGGGTTAGATCCTAACATACAAATACTCAACTTACCAAAAGGCTTACATGGGTGGTGGTGCAAGCCTTATATGTTTTCTAAAGATCTTCCCATTAAAGGAACTATACTGTACTTAGATTTAGATGTTGTTATAAGCGGTAATATAGATAAGTTATTAACTTGGCAACCTAATCATTGGTGCATTGTAAAAGACTACACTCGAGCTATGCGTCCTAGTTATCAAAAGTATAACAGTTCGGTTATAAAGTTTAAAACAGGAGAACTGGGGTTTGTTTGGGACAAGTATAAACAAGATCCAGAAAAATATCAAAAACTGTTCTTTGGTGATCAAGACTACTTGTATGATGTAACACATAAAGAAAAAGCCGCAATGTTATATCCAGATAGTTGGACACAAAGTTGGAAATGGGAAGTAAGACAAAGTAGAGATTTTGAACCAGGCGGCGTCAGAGGAAAAAGAACATTTAAGGTAGTGGAAAACTGTGTACCTCGAATAGAATGTTGCGTGTGTGTTTTCCACGGAGATCCAAATCCAGAACATTGCAAAGATCCATGGGTAGTAGAAAATTGGCGATAAAATATATATTTGATGTAGACGGAACATTGACTCCTAGCAGAGGTAGAATGGACTATGACTTTAGAGCATTCTTTAATGCGTTCTCTATGGTCAATGACGTATATCTTGTAACAGGTAGTGATAAACCTAAAACTATAGAACAGATTACAGAACCAACTTATAACTTGTGCAAACGTGTTTATCAATGTAACGGTAATGATGTTTGGGAAGGCAAAGTTAATATTAAACACTCCGAATGGACATTACCAGAAGATGCACACGAATGGTTGTCGATTGAGCTCACTAGTAGTGCTTTTCCGTTAAGAACTGGGCTACATTTTGAACATAGACACGGAATGACAAATTACAGCGTAGTTGGGCGCAATGCTACACTGGGCGAACGCAAATTGTATGTAAAATATGATCTCGAACATAACGAAAGAAATAAAATAGCTGGAAAGTTTAATTTGCTCTTTCCAGAGTTAGAAGCAAGACCTGGAGGAGAAACAGGTATTGATATTGGACTCAAGGGTAGTGATAAAAGTCAAATACTACACGACTTTGATATAAATGATGAATTACACTTTTTTGGTGATAGGATGGATAAAGCAGGAAATGATTATCCTCTTAAAAAACAGATCATTGACAGTGACTTAGGTATGTGTTATAATGTTAAAGATTATAAAGAAACGTGGCAATTACTAGAAGAAATATAATGGATTTAAAATTTACAACAGCAGGTGACTTTTTGAAAGCACAACAAAAACGCATAGGTTTTGCATGCAAATACATGTATCCTGATCAAACACAGAAGAAGAAATTGCTTGAGGAGATACAGCGACCACTAAATACTCGTAGCACAACAGTTGCGTGGCTCAATAGGCAAACACGTGATGTTGCTGAAGAACGCTTGTGGGACATTATGGTCCACAACATAGCGTCATACAGAAGGTTGATTGAATATGTTGGAAGTCTTCCCCCTCAACTTAGAATGGTCAGATTGGGTAGTGATGTACTTCCTGTTTATACCGAGCCTACTTGGTGTTATTTTTGGCGCAAGCCGGATGTGGTTGCATACTGTGAAAAAGAATTCGCAAAAGTTGGAGAAACCGCAAGAGCCCTTGACGTCCGACTATCAATGCATCCGGGACAATTTACTGTACTTGCCTCGGATAATCCGGAAATTGTTGAGAGGAGCATAGAAGAATTTGAATATCACACCGATGTCTTGCGCTGGATGGGATACGGCCGCACCTTCCAAGACTTTAAATGCAACGTACACATATCGGGTCGAAAAGGTCCACAAGGCATCATCGACGTCTTACCGAGACTCTCGCCAGAAGCGCGAAACGCAATCACAATCGAAAACGACGAAATGTCTTGGGGCATTGACGCAAGCCTCGAACTTGAAAAGCATGTCGCTCTCGTATTGGACATACACCACCACTGGGTTGCTAGTGGAGAATACATATCGCCCACCGACGATAGATTTTTACGTATAGTTGACAGTTGGCGTGGAGTAAGACCTGTTATTCATTACTCAGTTTCACGCGAAGATCTACTAGTAGACCATGATGATAACTCTTTACCTAATATGGATTCGCTATTAGAGCAAGGCTTTAAGAAGCAAAAACTTAGAGCACATTCTGACTTTATGTGGAATAATGCTGTTAACGACTGGGCATTAGAATTTTTAGATTACGCAGACATTATGGTCGAGTCTAAGTCTAAGAATCTTGCTAGTATTGACCTATACAAATATGGTCTAGCAACAGAAGATTATAACTCAATGGCAAAAGACTTCGCAGGAAAAATATATGCATAAATAGTTTTATGCATGAACAAATATATAATTTTTTCCAAGATCTAAGTACAACTTACAATCCAGAAACAATTTTTGCAGAATATGCAAAAGGTGAGCCTACTCCATTTTATATGATAGACAACTTTTTGCCACCATGGTTGTACAATACTATTATAAATTCATTTGAAGATATCCCGGAAGAACGCTATAAAATTTTTGCTAATCAGTATAGCGAACGAAGAGAATGTAGAAACTTTGCTGAGGCGCCTTTACTACAAACCCTTGCAAATAGTTTTAACAGTAAATTGTTTGTAGATTGGTTAGAAGTTTGTACTGGTACAGAATCTCTTGTTCCAGATCCTCACTTCTTAGGCGGTGGGTTTTGTAGAAGTAGCAGAAATACATCATTAGGATTACATACAGACTTTAATTGGAATAACGGTCTTAAATTAAATAGACAAAAGAATGCCATACTCTATCTTAACAAAGATTGGAAAGAAGAGTGGAATGGACATTTAGAATTTTGGAACAATGAAAGAACAGAATGTGTTAAAAAAATTGCACCAAAGCCTAATAGATTAATTTTTTGGGACTATGGTTATGATTTAGTTCATGGGCATCCCGAACCTATAGAATGTCCAAAAACAATAACTAGAGATAGTTTAATACTATTCTACTATACTTCAAATGCAACATATGAGCATGATCCAAGACGTTCACAATTCTATGAGCAAGCAGAGTAAATACAGTACGGAGATAAACAATGAGCTATTTAAACAAAATGTACGGAAGAAATCCGGCCCAGACCCAATCATCATCTAGCGAATCTACAAAAAATCCTAATCGTGTAACGGGCGGGTTAAAAGCCCAAGGTGTAGATACTATGGTGTTGCTGGGAGAAGATGGCTCAACTCAAGAACTTCCTACTTTACAGTATGTTCGTAGTTTGGAAGAACAGTCAAGAAAACAGCGAGCCGCTATCACTGTATTAGAGCGTAAGCTGGCTCGCTGTGAGTCTGCTATCGAAAGACTAAGTGTTAGAAATATTACTTCTTAGAAAGTTTAAATACTTCGTCAACTAGGTCTGCTTTTTTCTTTCTTCTATCAATATCGACTTTATAATTTTCTTTTGCAAATGCTTCAAGTTTTTCTTTAGTCATTTTTGCTAAGTCTGCTTTTTTGACAGTAGTCTTTTTAGCTTCTGCTTTCTTTGGTGCAGGCGCAGGAGCAGGCTTTGCTACTGGCTCTGGCTGTGCAGATGAAAAAAGATTGCGTAACCAATTAAACATAATTATTCTCCATAATAAAATATTTGCTTGTATATTTACATAAATACTCTATATAGGAGACTAATTATGGTAGAAAGTTTAAAACTAAAAAAGATTGACGGACTTAGAATAGATAAGAAACCTTTTCAACCTATTAAACTAAAGCCCGAGCAAAAACTACCTGAAGAAAAAAGGTCGATGAAAACAACTGAAAATACTAGACCAGGAGGATATAAGTTCTAATGAAAAAATGGATTATAGACAGACTAGGCGAAAGAACTTCGCTTGATGGCGCTGTACTTATTGGTGCAGGTGTAGCATTTCTTATCTTCAAACCAATTGCTAGTTTAGTTGCATACGGTGCTATTGCATACGGTGCATGGACTATCTACAAAAAAGAAGATTAATAAATGTCTAGAGAGTATATATTGACTGTTGAAACATCTGAAAATACAAGAGAAGTATCTGAAGGTGTTACTAAAGAACTGTATAATGTTACTATTACTAAAGTAGAAACAGGACAAACTATCTCAATAGTTGATGTTGTAAGCACTTATGATAGAGATGACTGGTGCCAAACTGTATTTGAACATGCAAAAGAAGGATTAGATCACGAAGACGGTCCTAGTTGTTGCTATGTTAATGCAAGTTACGTAGACTAAAGTTTACTAATAGGGAGATCAGAACTAGCAGAAAATTTCCATTTCTGTTTTTGTTCTACTCCCTTTTTTTGTGCAAATTTTTTGCTATCACAATCATTACACACATGAAAATAATTGTTGCTTAACCGCTTGGCATCCATCTTGCCTCTAGGTCTTTCAAACTCGTTATCACAGTTATCACATCTTAGCAATACATAGGTCTTATTACGTGTGTAAGGGTGCGTACGACCTAATTTTGACGTTCTCACATGTCTTGTTTGTACAACAAATTCTTTTATGAACATAATTATATTTATTACATTAGGATTATAAAACTTATCGATAAATATATTAAAGGAGTACAGATGTTTGTATTAAATCTTACTAAATCAGCCAAAGAAAAAATAGATGAACTATGCAATGTAGAGCCAAAACACTTTGCCGTGCATTTAGGACTGAAAGGAGGCGGTTGTGCAGGATTTGAATACGAGTGGAGCATGGTCAATAAGGAAGACGTAGGTGTAAATGACGAAATAATACCTACAAATAATGGAAATCTAGTAGTAGATGCAACTAGTTTAATGTATCTATTTGGAAGTGAAGTAGATTATTCTAAAGATGTATTCCAGACCCAATTTGTTATTAATAATCCTAACGCTCAAAGTAGTTGCGGATGCGGCGTAAGCGTTAATTTTAATGATAACATAGAAGACAATATACAAATTTTGGAGCTAAAATAAAATGGCAAGACAAGAAGTAGACATCGGCATTGAAGGTAATGACGGAACCGGTGATAGTATTAGAGAATCGTTTCGTAAGGTAAACGAAAACTTTCAAGAGATATATGCTGTAGTAGGTAAAGGTGGACAAATAACCTTTACATTGCTTGCTGACACACCAGACAGTTTAAATCCATTTAAAGGTGACGGCGTTGATGCTTACTTGCCAATAGTATCACAAGACGGCACAGAAATTGAAATTAGAAAACTAGGCTCTGACAGCGACGAGAATCCCGCCAATGTAGACACTATTGATGTAAGTGTTGCTACTAACGGCAAAATTATTCTAAAATTAAATAGTATAACATTACAATCAGATGCTAAACCAGTATTAGGTGGTCCATTAAATGCCGCCGGCGTTGCTATAGCAAATGTAGGAACTGAACTAGATGACGTAACTGGATTTAACAATACTCATGGTACATCTTTTTCTATCGATGATATAGTTATTGACAAGAAGTTTGCTGACAAAAACTACATCCGTAGACAAGATCCAGGAGAAACAATTAACGTACCAGCAGAGCCTGCTGACGGATCAAGTTATACAAAAGTCTTTACAGTAAGTTTATCATCTGCGGTTGGTGTTGGGACAGCACTTATACCACAACACGGATTGACAAGAGGTTCTGATGGTGCAGCATACATTTTTAATACTTCAGGTACAGGATTAAATTGGAGTAGAATTGATCCAGCAACTGACACCCTAGTTTCTAGCACAGACTTGGACGACAACAATCAACTAATTTATGGTCCTTTAGAAAATGGCGATGTAGTATATCTTGGTATTTTGGACGAAAATAATATTGGATTTTTTGCTAATCCAGAAGATGCACTACTAAATGACTCTGTAGAAAGAAATAGAAGAAGATACAAATTAACAACAACTGATTCGGCAGGTTTGAGTATTACAGACGGCGGCTTCAACGAAGACCTAGAAGGATTTTTCTTAAGCCATCAGGTAATGCCACGTGATAGCATTGTAAGAAGACAAGGCGATACTATGGAGGGTCCGCTTACACTCCATGACCATCCAGGTGATTTAGCAGGAGCAGGAACTCCAAATGGTATTGCAGACTTACAGGCTGTATCAAAGTTATATGTAGATAGCCAATCAACAGAATCAAGTGCAAATATATTTGTTAGTGTTGTAGGTAATGATGCACAAAATGTTGCTCCTCCAGGTAAGGAAGGTAGTTCACTAGCATATGCGTATAGAACAATAGGCGCAGCAGCACGTAAGGCAGAGCAGATACAAATTGCTTCACCATTTGAACCTGGTCCTTATATGCAGGACATATTTACATCACGAGTAATAAACGAAGGCGATCCCGCTGTTGTAGAACTTTCACAAGTTACACAACGAGGCTATGCAACAGGTGCAGGTCTTGATAGTAGAGGTAACACTAAGTCACTTGTTGATGCTAACAAAAACTTTATTATTGCTGAAGTTATAGCATGGAAAAATGAACAAATAGAAAATAAAGCTACAACTACTGTTGGAACAACTACAGTCAACTGGACAGATAGAGTTGTAAATGATAGAGCTCTTGAACTTGATTTGAGCATAGCATTGGATGCAGCACTGTTAGATCACGTAGCAGGTACACTTGCATCAGCACTATCTACAAGGGTTGGTGTAGAGTTTTATAATGACGAATATGGTAGGTCACAAAATGGTCTACTAAAAACTGTTTATGCACATTTATTAGAGCAAGCAAGGACTATTACAGCAAGTATTATTACAAATACACCTGTAACTCCTTCGCAAACAATTTACACACAAGAATTGATTACATTTGGTTCTAACCAGCCAGACAGCGATGACGCAGCTTCAGTAACTGGCATATCAGGTAATATGGCAATACAAAGAGATATTGTTTTGAATGGTGTGTTCTCTGCAGAGACTCCGCAGACCGGTAACAGATACGAACTATTTTTTAGTAACAGTGTTAACGGAATAAGCCAAGGTAAAGTTGACCAAGGCGATCCACAAAACAGAGATCTACGAGTAGGTAAAGTTATTAGAGGTAAGACATCTGGGGCTATTGGTAAAATTATTAGATATTTTACAGGCGATGATAACATTAACAATCCAGGATCTACTGACGATTTAGCAGAACTAGAATTGCTTACACCAGTAGAATTCACAATAGGTGAAAAACTGGAAATGGGCAACATTGTTAACAATAGACAAATCACTATTAGAATAGAAACAGGACAGTATTTTGAAGACTATCCAATTAGAGTTCCTGCAAACGTATCACTAGTTGGTGATGAATTTAGACGAGTTATTATTCGTCCAAAAGATGAAGTTTCTCAATCACCATGGTCTGGAACATATTTTTATAGAGATAAAGAATTTGACGGCTTAACAGGTGACAGTGATAGTGTCACAGGTGTAGCAGATCCTAACTTACCAGTAGACGGTGAAGCATATATTAATCCGCTTACAGGAGAAACAGATGGATATTTTGGTAGACATTATCTATACAACCCCAATTTACCAAAAAACGTAGACAATGGCGGCAACCTTGCTATTACAAATCCAGGACAGTATGTAGATGCAGCTGTTTTAATTGAAAAGAACAAAGAATTTGTAATTGCAGAAGTTATTGCATTCCTTGATTTTTCAAAAGATCAAAGTAACCAAGGACAACCAGGATATACAGGATATGCAGGTGTTGTATGGGACGATCAGGCTAGAGACAGATATAGAAGAACAATAGGAAGTTTATGTGACGCTATTGCTGCTGATTTAAGAGCAGGTGGTAGCATTAATACATTACATATCCAAGGTAGTATTTTCTTCGATGGGTTAAATTATACAAATGAGGCAACCCCAAGATACCAAAGTATTATATCAGCGGCTGATGTTATACAAAATGTAATTATAAACAATGCTTACAATAACATACTTTATGCAGCTTTTAAAGGTTCAGATCATCCAACTCAATACATCAATACAAACTTGACAGGTGGTGCAGATGTCGCTGGCAATGGTAACTTAGTGTATGATATTGTTGAATTGATTAAATGGGGTAACGACGAAAGTCCAAACAATGACTGGAACCCAGCAAAACGATCAACAGCACTAGATGCTTTCTTAATGAATGATGCTACTATCCTACGTAATATGACTGTTCAAGGTCATGGCGGATTTATGTGTGTGCTAGATCCAGAAGGACAAATTCTTACTAAATCACCATATATTCAAACAGGGTCAAGTTTCTCGCAATCACTTAATAGACAAGCATTTAGAGGCGGGATGCTAGTTGATGCGTTCTGTGCTAACACTCCAGTTAAAGTTACAAGTGTTGAAGCTAACGGATTTGAGCTATTAGTTACAGCAGACCCAGGAAGCGGTTTGTCTATTAGAAAGCCGCAAACACCTTGCCCATTTTATATTAATGGTATTAGATATCAGGTAAACGATGTTACTGATTACAATGACGGTGGTGCATTACTTGCTCCAACAGCAAGATTAATACTTGACTCAACTTCTGGACCAGTAAGTGACGCAAACCCAGATATTAACATAGGTTGGGATGAAGTTGAACTACCTATACCAGGCGGCGGCTATGCTATAACACTTCAAACAGCGGGTAACAGATCTCAGCTAGGTAACGACTTTACACAAGTTAACGACTTAGGTTATGGGCTTGTTACTATTAACGGCGGATTGAGTGAAATGGTTAGTATGTTTACATACTACTGTCATACAGCATACTATGCAGGTAATGGTGGACAAATTAGATCATTAAACGGTTCTAACGCAAATGGTGTATATGGACTTGTTTCACAAGGTAGTGACCCTAACGAAGTACCAGACAATGTTGTTCTTAAGAATGACATGGTACAGTCAGCAAAAACATTTAGTGCTGTTACAGTTCTTGAACTTACAGCAAATTTAAGTGTAACGGCAGGCGATGCTATTGCTAATGCTGGTTCTACACCAAGTGCAAGCGGCGAATCAGTTTTTGCAACAGTAGGCAAGAAACTATATCTTGATACTACATCAGGAAGTTTTACACCTGGCGATAGTATCTTTGTAAATGGTGTAGACTCGGGTGTTGATATTGCTCTTAATGGAGTAGATACAACTGGTTACACTAACGTAGCAACACAACTTAGTATGCACGTATACGATTTAGAACATATTCCTACTAATAAAGGTGAAATAGATTATTACCATGATGATGATCCTGTATCACCTTTAAATAGAATAGGACGTTATGAGCTTGCAAACATTCAAACAATGAATGGTATTTTAGTTGACGGTTATACATTAGACAACACAGAGTATGTTTTTAATCCTGTAGCAAGAACAACAAATGTAAATGGAGTAGTAGGTAATGATGAAAGCGATCCTGTTACAGAAACTACAGAAGCTGTTATAGTTATATCTAAATCTCAACAAACTGTAAACGGACAATCAGGAATTTATAAAGTTAATATATTTGGTACAGAACGTGGAGATCACTACAAGATTGGTGACACGTTTACAATATCAGGAACGCAACTAGGTGGTGTAAGTCCTACACATGATGCAACAGTAACAGTAACAGAAATTAACCGTAGCACAGTAAACATTGATAACGGTATCCAAACAGGAAGCATTAGACGTATGTCAATTAGTGGTGCTATTAATATTATTCCTAACTTTACACCTCAGCGAGATGGACAAGTTTATAAACTTAACTTTAGTACATCAAATGACCAGTTCGATAACGATGGATTATTCCAGGATATTCCAGTTAACCAACCTGTCGATATTAGGCAAAACCAAACACACTTATTTAGAGATATCGAAAGTGTAGGTAGTTTAACAATTAGACCTAGTACGGCTGTAAACTTCGACGATGATCCATTAGATACTTATAGATCAATTAGTTTTGGAGTAAACGATAGTGCAGGTGGATTACTTTTAGATGACGAATCTTTAACAGGCTTTGACGCAACATATGATTTTGTACAACTTTTAATTAACGATAGTTATAAAAACTTAGCAGGGTCTACATTGTCAGTTCCATCTAGTTCAACAACTCTAGGCGGAACACAAGGCGACACTACTATTGCGATTGAACGACTTTCAGAATTAAAAGATATATTTAAATTAAATAACAACTTTGATACAGATGCACAATTCCAAACTATTCCGGCAGACGACACTGGTAGAGACTATACTATAACATATGAATTACCCAAAGTTATTTCTTGGCGTGGTAAAAAACATATTGTTTATAACTATAGAGAAGTAAAAGTTGAAAGTGGTAATCACAACATAAAAACAACTTTCTCAGAAGAAAACACCTATGCGGTAGTTGACTTAAAAGAAATTGAAGAAGTTAAACTTACTCTAAATGACTATGGCTCTTGGGAAAGAGATGTTTTCTACAATCTAGCACAAAGATCTGTTCTTGTTAGACAAGTTGGTAATACTTCAGCAAGCGGTAAAGTTAAAGTAGCACAATTCAATGAAAATGTATTAGACTTATATGACTGGTCAGGCGTAAACTTTAATACAACTGGTGCATTAGAAATCAGTATTGACAATGGCGCAACTTATACAACTATGACTGACCTGGCTACAAATTCTGTAAATCTTGTTCCAACACTAGTTGAAATTAGAGACACAAACGTTACAGGTGTAGCATCGGGTATTTCACAACCACTTAGCCAAGGCTTTAATAGTGTAATTGCTCTTAGAGCAGGATTACAAGACGGTGCTCCAGCAAAAATTACTATACAAATTAGTACATGTAGAGCTACAGGACACGACTTCCTAGACATAGGTACAGGTTCATTTAACCAAACAAACTATCCAAATGTTATTTTAGGTTTCCCAGCAAGAGAAGCTGTACAAGATAATGAAATACAAGAACGTAACAAAGGTAGAGTGTTCTTTGTAAGTACTGACCAAGATGGTTTCTTCCGTGTTGGTAGATTCTTTACAGTTGACCAAGGTACTGGTACAGTTACATTTGCTGCAAGTATTGCACTTTCAGATGTTGACGGTATTGGATTTAAACGTGGTGTTGTTGTTACTGAATTCTCAACAGACAATGCAATGAGTGACAATGCTAACGATACTGTTCCGGTTGAAAGTGCTGTTAGAGGATATGTAAACAGACGCTTAGGTTACGATCAACAAGGTAATGCTGTAACAAATCCATTAGGACCAAGTGTTCTACAGCAAAATGGTAGTGTTCCTTTAACAGGTAACTTACAAGCAAACTCAAATACTATTACAGGTATTGCTCCTGTTGATCTTACACTTACAGCAGGCACAACCGCTGTAAACAAAGACTATGTAGATAGCAGAGCTGAAGGTGTTAAGAAGTTTAAAGACTTGCGTGACACATCAATTGGTGGCGGACAAGCAGGTGATATTTTAGGTTTAACTGGACACTACAGTATTTGGCTTGATGCTAATAGCATTAACAATAAATCAGAGTTTGTAGCAGGCAGAGTTTTAACAAACAGTGGCGGTACAACAAACTATGGTACAATAAGCGGTTATGATGACGAAGTTTATGATAACGGTTTAGGTGATGTATATATTGTTTACTTTGATGCTGGACCAGATATTGCTACACTATCAGAATTTAATTTAGGATTTAATGGTACTACAATAGCAGGTTTAAAGAGTGGTGCACCAGCAATTTACTCTAAACCAGACGGCGGCGTTGTTGGCGGAAATGCAAAATATATAAACGGCCCATTCCAAGATATAATTAACATATCTGAAGAGCCTTTTGTAAATGCTACGCCAGTAAGTGACATCAGTTTAAGCACACGTCGATTAGATAATGACGATGCTGTTCCTAGCACACCGTCAAATCCTACAGCATACTATAATATGCAAATTAATCCAGGTGTGATTCTAAATGCTGACGTAAATGATAGTGCAGGCATAGTTCAATCTAAACTGGATATGCAAGAATCAGATACTTTTGTAACAACAGCAGACGATCAAATAACAATTCCAGCAACAGAAGTTGTGGTTGGATTTAATTACGAAATTATTCTTCAAGGCACTACAGACTTTACAACATTAGGTGCTAGTGCAAGCACAGCAGGAACTACATTTACAGCAACCGTAAGTAATCCTAATATAACAGGTGGCGGTACTGTTAAAAGATTACAAAGCAATATTGTTGTTAAAGATCTAGCAGACGATACAGATGCAAACAACCAAGCAACACTAGGATTGTCAAGTTTTGATGGTGCAAATTTTAAAGTTACAAGAGGACATGTACAACTTAAAGATAACGGGATACCTAAGACAAAGATAGAACAAATTGCTACACAAACTGTGCTAGGTAACTCAACAGCAAACACAGCTAACGTTGCAGAAGTGACATTTGAGACAGTAGTTAATGACGGTAAAGGTATACAACATGGTGACTTTTCAACCACAGCGATAGACGCTGAGGCTGGTCAAGAAGTTATGCTTAGAACAGATAGCACAGCAGACGCTGAGCTATATGCTGTAACCACAACAACTACTACAGGTGAAGCAAGTAAAATTGTTTCTACAGATACTGGCGGTAATATAGATGCACAAGGTTATAAATTAAACAACTACACAATCATAACACAATCAGGTTCAGGCAGTGATGGCGTACTTACTGTTAAATCAATACAGACAGGGGTAGGTATAACTGTAGCAGGTGGTAGTGCAACAGACCCAGCATACACAACTGTATATGGTGATTTGAATGTTGGTAACCTAACAGATCCAGATGGTGCTGATGCTGATTCAGATCCAGATGTATTTGATAGAAGCGCACTTCATGTATCAGCTGATACAGCATTTGATACAGCGAACAGTATAACAGGTACTGAATCAAGATTTGTTGCTTCTAAATGGATGTACACAAACTTTATCGAATCAGTAGACGAAAAAGGCGCAACATCAGCAGGTATTGCTCTAGGTTCATACAGCGGGAAAGTTGATGTAGGTAATGTTGGTATTATTGCAACTAACGGAACAGTACAGAAAACTGTTGCTTCGTTTGGTATGCTAGATAGCGACAGTGACGGAACAGTAGATACTCTTGCTATTTGGCCTGAAGATGACAACACTGTTGATATCGGTAACGCTAACTATCGTTACAAAACAATTTATGTTAAAGCTGTAAATGTAGATGGAGATATTACTTCTAGTGGTGGTACATTTGGTAATATCCAAGTAGGTGTAACCGCTGATGGTGAAATTGATACTTCGGATGGTGATCTTACACTAGACAGTACTGGCGGTACAGTTATAGTTGACGATAATCTTACAGTTGAAGGTACATCAACTCTTAAAGGTGATGTAGACATAGGCAATGCTATAGCCAGTGACACGTTGACTGTGTCGGCAAAAGTTGACTCTAATTTTATACCAAGCGGTACATCACGTAACTTAGGAGATTCTACAGATTATTGGGCAAATGTGTTTACAAGAAGTTTAACCACAGGTGCAAATACAACAACAGGTACTATAACTGGTGACTGGTCACTGACTTCAGGATCTAAATTACAGTCAACATATGCTGACTTGGCTGAGATGTATTCAGCAGATGCAGAGTATGAAGTAGGAACTGTGGTTGTGTTTGGTGGCGAAGCAGAAATTACACTTACTAATACTAAAGGCGACACAAGAGTTGCTGGCGTAGTAAGTGAAAATCCAGCGTTCGTAATGAACCAAGAATGTCCAGGCATTGCAACCTGCATTGCATTACAAGGAAGAGTACCATGTAAAGTTATAGGCACTGTTAAAAAAGGTGACATGCTTGTAACTAGTGCAATTCCTGGTTACGCTATTGTTAATAACACACCAGGAGTTGGTAGTGTAATTGGTAAGGCTGTAACAACTAAAGATACTGATGACAAAGGTATTGTTGAAGTAGTAGTAGGACGAGTATAATGGAAAAGAAACGCCCACAAGGAAAAAGTTTTACTAATGAAAATGGAAGACGATTAACAGTGATCGCCAATCGTGGTCCTAGATTACAAGTAAAGGTCATTGGAGATCCTAAAGGAAAAGCCGATGAAGCACTTAAAAAAATTAGGCGATAAATATAGTAAATAGGATAAGCAAATGGCCAATAGATTTCCACTAGTAATAGACACAACATCAGGTAACCAGTTTAGAGAATTACCAGACGGAGATAATCTATTACTTACAAATAGTAGCATTGTAAATGCTTTAGATATTACAGCATTAGGAACAGTTACAGCAAGCCAATTAGTTGTTGATGGTACAGTATTTAGAAACGACTATAACGACCTGCAGAATCTTCCAACAATACCAACTAGTATACTACAACTAGGAATTGGGGACGGAACATCAGGACAGTTTTTAACTACAAATGGCACAGGAACTATTAGTTTCCAAAACATTCCTACACAAGATCCTACCATGGGTGGGGATTTACAAGGCTCTGCAAGTAATGCACAAATTAAAGCAAATACAATTGGCATAGACGAATTAGATGTTGATGACGGAACTATTGGCCAAGTTCTTGCTACAGACGGTTCAGGCAATTTACAATTTATTGACATGTCCGGCGGCGGTGGCGGCGGTGGCGCTACTAGCTTTTTAGGGCTATCAGGACAAATTGGATTATCGCAAATTGATGATGATTTTATTACTCCTGAAAAATTAAAAGATAACGGCCAAACACCTACACCAGGACAATACTTAACAGTAGCAGCTGGTGGTGACTTTGAATACTTAGATATTCCTACAACTAATCCACAATGGGACGATGTACAAAATAAACCTACTATTCCTGCTACACTTACTGATTTAGGTATTTCAGAAGGTAACGATGGCGATGTTTTAAAAACAGACGGCGCTGGAACTTATACATTTACAGCATTTAATTCTATTGAAAATATAGAGTTTAGTGGAACAACAATAAGAACTGTTCCAGATAACAGCAACATTGCTATAGATCCAAAAGGCAACGGGTATGTAAATATTATTGGTACAAACGGTGTTGTAATTCCTAAGGGTACTTCTGCACAAAGGGCGCCTGATGTTGCAGGTGCTATGCGTTTGAATACAGAACTAGGAATATTTGAAGGGTATGATGGTAGTAATTGGAATGGTTTAGGCGGCGTAAGATCAGTAGATGGACTAACATATGTTAGTGCTGAACTAACTCCAAATGCAAGCGATGATACTTTAAGATTTATTACTAATAGTCAAACTAGTGCAACATTAACAGAAAGTTTACTAGATTTAAATTCAGCTGTTAGTGTAAAGATTAGAAGCACACAGTCCGCATTAGATTTTGATAGTGGTGCTCTTAGTGTTGACGGCGGTGTTAGTATTAAAGGTAACCTTATTGTTAGTGGTGCTATTACTGTAAACGAAGAATTCAATACAAGTGTAAAAGTAAATGCTACAGCATTGTCAGGCGGAACACAAACTTCAATTGTAACTGTAAATCCAGCAGATATAGATTACTTTAATACAGGTCAAAAAATAAGAATTTTTGGTGCAAGTGCGGATAACATAGATCAAGATACTTCTAATCTTGGAATACAGGTTAATAGAGTAGGCTTTGCTACTCCAGATGGTAGTGGTAACGAAGTTACATTTAGTTATAGAGTTGCACAAATGGATACACAATCAGGTAAGATAAGTGCTGTATCTAGTGCTGTAGATATTACTATTGAACCGGACGAAATAAACGATTTTAACAACAACAAAAACTTACAACTAGTAGTAAGTCGTGTAAGTTCGGCACACAATATTTTAATTTATAGAAAAATTGGTTCCGAAGTTAACTATACACTTCTAAAAGTATTAGGTCCAAAAGAACTAGGAGTTGCTCTTAGCAATGTAGTATGGACAGATTATTATGACTTTGATGTTGCACCCTGGAGTAAAAGAACTACACAAGGATTGTTTACAACTGATAGTGGACTTGTGCATGTTCCACTTGTAGCATCAGCAACACCAAAACTTGGTTGGATTGATACAGAAATTACACAAATTGATCCTAATACAAATAACTTAACAGTAGCAAATAGTTTTTATGCAAGCCAAACTAGTATAGAAGTAGTTGTTGACGATACAGAAGCTGTACAACTTGCAATAGACTCTGCTAAAGCTCAAAATAGAAATAGTTATGAGCTTGAAAATAGAACATACTTTATAAAGCGTTTAGAAATTCCAGATGGATTTACACTAAAAGGAAGTGGCGACCAAACTAGAATTATCAAGCAATATTGGTCAACTGAAACATCAACAGGTGACAATACAATAATAAGACCTAAGTCAGGGTATACAAGTTATAGTAATATAACAATAAGAGATTTAAGAATAGATGGTAATGCACAAAACCAATATTTGTCAACTGACACAACTTCAGAGTTTTTAAACTTTGCGTTTTATCTATATGGTAATGACTTACTTTACGAAAACATTGAGTTAGATAACGTAATAGGTGGCGGCATATATGCTTACCATCCAACAATTACAAATAACTTAACAATACTTAACAGTGAAATTACAAGCGGTGGACTGACATATAGTTATGATTATCAACCTTTATATGCAGATGAATGTAGAACTATTAAAATAGCTCATAACACATTTAGAGATTTCCCAGGACCAATAAGTGTAAGTGCTGTACAAAAAGGTATAGTTTCTCCGAACATTGTTGATAATTGCGGAGAAGGAATATTTGCATATGGTGCAACCAAGATAGTACTTTCACCAAACGTATTATTAGGTCCAGCAGGCGAATTTATTGCTAATCCAGATGTACTTAATTCAGAGTATGATAGTGTCAACATAACTTTAGAACCAAATATAGACTTTAACAGTCCTGCATACGTCTATCAAGAAAACGGCGCATTTTTTGACTTTACAGCAAATCAAGGTAGCCTTACAGGACTTATAAATGAACTAACCAAAGTGAATAACGTAGAAGAGCTTGTTATTCCAGGTGGATCTAATCCGGATTACAGCCAAACACTAGGAGGAGAAGATTACATATCATTCACTACCCCAGGCGATGCTAACGGCAATTTCCAATTTAGAATAGTAACAGGAAAGGTAAATGACTTACTAAGTAGAGCAGGTTATTCAACTTTACTTGCAAGTAATCCTAACTCACAGGGACTAGTATATAGAATAGTTGCAACAGAATATGTACCAACTAAAACTATTGTAGGGTTGGGTAGCACAGATGGTAATAACGACTATGTTCTTCCACTAGATAGTGTAGACGGTCTAAATGTAAGCGATGTGGTCCGCTTAGTGAACCACAGTACAACTCCTGCATCAGGAGGATTGAACGGAACCATAAATTCAATAAATACGATAAGCAATACTATAACAATTGATTTTGGTGTAACCACAATTCAAACGCCGGCGAGTTCCGGACAAGTTGCACTACAAAATAATTTCGTAGTAGCCAAAGGGAAAATTAACTAATGTCAAGTCTAAATAACATAAACAATAATGCTTCGGTCGTAAACGTAGGTAGAACTACTCCAGTAACACCCGGCGCACAACCAGCAGCAAACAGTATTCCGGTTGTGGTTGCTACAGATCAAACAGCAATTCCAGTCGTTGAACAGAACAAAATACAATCAGAGGTTGCACTTTCTCTACTTGGTATTCCAAGATCAGAAGTTGCACTAGGTATATTTGCAGACGTTAACACTTACGATGTTAACCCAAGCGAATGGTCAAGTGAACCAGCAGAATATTCACAAGTTCCAAATACAGCATCTCAATATAGTGGAATTGGCGGAGTACAAGACTGGGGTATTTTGCACTTACCAGAAGAATCAGGTGCAATGGTTACAGCACCGGCAGACGAGACATCAGTACTAACAAGTAAAAGATTTTTTAGATATCAACCAGGACGTGTTTCTGCAGCTACATTTGGTATTAAGAGTTCATTTGCATCAGGCAATGTTGTAGGTGCAGGACAAAGACCACCAACACGTAACCCTGACGTTAAAAAATATGGTATCTTTGATAAGTTTGATGGCTACTATTGGGAAACAAGAGATACTGGTCAAGGCGACCAATTTGCTGTAGTAAGACGTACACAGTCTATTATTAGAAAAAATCCATTAGAATTTGGTAACAGTGCAGGACAGCAATTAGAAGATCATGCACTAGGTGGTAAGGCTCCCGGACAACCAGCAAGCACATATAACCAATATCCTACAGCAACCAAATACTTGACAGCAAACAAATTTGATCTAATTGACGGAAGTGTACTAAGCAATAGTGCTGTTAAATGTCAAAGAGATTTAGGTTACTTCCTTGAAGCAATAGGAACAGACATTACACTTGGCACTAACTACGGTAGTACATTCCAAGGACTTGCAGAGTCAAACTCCAACGAGTATCCTTTACCAACAAGTGTTACTGATGCAATTAACAGTTCACAAACTGAAGTTAAATCATTAGCAGGTGTTGATAACACAGCAGACGCGGCTGTAGACACATGGTATAACAATTTACGTGCTATTGCTGTTGATCCTGCTACACGAGTAGACTATGCTAGTGCAACACAGGCAGAGCAAATTGCTTTCCTAAAGGCTGTTACATTTACTAATCCAACTAGCGGCGGATCAGCAAGTAGAGAAGCTGTAAAAGATCAACTAGTTGCAAACAGAGACTTTATAGCGGCAGAAATAAATGCTTGGGTAGCAGATCAATATCCAAGTGCTAGTCACAATGTAAACAAATGTACACGAGATGTATTGTTTGTTCTAAACGCTGTTAGTTATGATATATTATATGGCGGAAACAGTGCTACATACGATGCTGGCAGGTTCTTCTTTTACGATGGGTTTAGTAAGAGCGACCAAACAGCAAACTATATTACACAAACTGTTGCAGCATATGGTAGACTTGCAGATATTATAGACGACATAGTTAAAGACGTTACTATTGTTAAAACAACAGGTAACAGTGAAACACAAGTTACAGGCAATGGTGTTGCAAACCAAACAGAAGCAGATCTAGCTGTTACATATACAAACGTAATTAAAGATGTAATTAGCGAAGGCGACATACTGTTAAGTCTTCCTGTTACAAGAACAGTTCCAGATACTTCTTGGGGTGCAGCTTCAATGACAGCGGCACAAGCGGCTATTACAGCTGCTACACAAACAATAGTAGAAACTGTGGCTCCAGTAACATTTACAGGAGATGATTTAAAATGTAAGAGAGATTTAGAATTTGCGCTAGATGCTTACATTAACGATTTAAGATGGGGCGGTGATGGACATATAATTGCAAACGCGGCAACCTATAATACAGCATTACTTACAGACGCAGAGCGTGAGGGAGAAACTCACTATTATTTCAGAAATAAGCTAAGAGAAAAATTAGCAGAAATTGGCGAACTAGATGCAAGAACTAAAATTGGTAATCTTGCTAAATTCCAAATACAGGCTGTGACAGCAAATGGTTCAGGTGCATACCCTGCACAACAAGGACCAGATGGAACAACAGGATTTATTACAAATGCACAAATTGCTAGTGCTACATATGGCCAGCGTAGTAAAATAGAAACTATATTCAGTGTATATGCACTTTACTATGGTTATCTTGTAAGTGAGAGTTTAACATATGATACAGCAACACATTTGCCTGACGGAGCAGATCCTAATGATTTCTTAAATGTATTGAAGTTTAAGTGTATTAGAGATGTTAAGTATGTTGTTAACGGATATGCAAGCGACTTACAGTTCGGTGGCAACGCAGCTACAGCATACAATGCATTTAAATATTACAGTGACGGCGCATTAAAAGTTTATTCACAAACAAATGGTGGTGTAGTTGCTGAAATTAATAGACATACATTTTTGAAAGATCTATTAACAGCAACAGGCACAGTAGATGTAACACGTAGTGATTCTCAAAATGTTGCTATACCAAGTTTAGCAACACGTTTTGCTTTAACAACAGAGCAAACAGACAAGCTGAATACACTCGCTAACATTATTATAAACAACTTTACTACACAATACGCCGGTTCAGTAGATTATGGTACAGCAGGACAGTTTGGCGATCTTGTTATTTTAAGGGATGGATTAATTATGGTGCATGCTGCAGCTTACGATCCTACACTATTAAAGCCAAGACTAAAAACACCAGCACAAATTGATACAACAAATAATACCTTTACACTTGCAGAAGGAAGTGTTATAATAGGACAGTATGTAAACTATTATGGTGATTGCCCAGAACTAGTTGATGGTAAAACATATTGGGTAAGTGAAGTAAAAGGACCTAAAGGTAATGTAATTACATTAATGGATCCTGCGGTTGCAGACTTTGATCAATTTGACGTAACACCTAGTAACAACACTCCAATTACACTAACAGGAGCAGGAACTGAACACTATATCGAAACTCCAGTTCCATTTATATTCCCAGATGCATATAATCAATCATTTGGTTTAGCAGGTGTTGAAGAAAGATATGATGGCATGTTCCCATACTTGTATACATCATCTGGTGTATTACCAGCAGAACAAGCAGATGTTACAATAGGTTACATAGATACAGCAATTGACACTAGTGTTGATGCTGCATCTTTAAGAACACAAATTGATGACCTAAACTTCAAGTATAAGACTTGGGTGCGTGATCATGTCGATCCTAGATATTACAGTGTTTATGAATATAGAGTAGGTAGAACAAGATTCTCCGGAGACAGTTTAGACGGTACAACACGTAACAGTGTATACAGTGATAACGTACTAGATAAAAAAGCCGGTGAGCTATTCTTAGGCACAGGCGTATCAGCACAAGAACAAACATCAGTTTGGGACATGGACTTTAGTAAGGTGACCATGCTTAAAGTTGAATTTAGTTGGTATGGTGCTGTTGGTGCATTGTTCTTAGCATATGTTCCAGTAGACAACGGCGAAGCACGTTGGGTAAGAGTACATCATTTACGTTGTTCAAACCAGTTGAAGATATCTTCACTAGGTAATGCTACACTTCCAATTACATATCTTGTTTACGGCGGAGGAAGTGAAAACAGATTTGGTGTTCCAAATGCTAATAGATTGCAAAACCCATATGGTAGTTACGCAGAAAGCCTCGTCAAGTATGGTGCTTCTTACTACATTGATGGTGGTGACCGCGGTACTGTAAGATTGTTTAACCACAGTTCGGAAACACCAACTGATGTATATGGTTCAAGATACAAACTAGGAGTTGATAGTACAAATGCTACAGATCCTGTTACACCTATAATGACTGTAACAAATCTTGATCCTGATGCTACAGGAAACTCTGCACCCGCAATTAATACATTCTATATGAATGCAAGAGTAATAACAGGTAACTCACAAGACCAAAACGTAAAAGTAATTTGGGTTGATGGTAATGACTTATATTTGAATAAACCAGTAAGTGCTGTTTCGACATTAAATGTAATCGTTGATAGACCAGCATTACTATATGGTTTAAAAACCAAAGACGACATTACATCAGGTAACGGTGACGCTGTTAGAAACAGAGTACAGGTATATCCAACAAGATTAAGTGCAGGAGCAGACGGAACTGTAAATGCTAAAATGACATTGCTCAAAACACCTAAGTTCCAAACAGCAATAGGAACCACTGGAAGTTTTGCGTTAAATGCATCTGTAGACTTAAACAGCTCGTACTTACTATCAACTACTGATACAGACTATCTATCACAAAATGGAGACTTCTTATATGGTTACTTCCGTGCAAGTTTAAATGGTAGTGAAACTTTGATTAGTGTATTAGGAAGATTAGAAAAAAGCAATGACAACTACTACTTCTATCCAACAGAGATATATAATGGAACATTAGAAGTTGCATCAGGTGCAACATTCTTGAAAGAAGGAGTATTTGATCCACAAGGTAATAGTTTGACTTCAAGCGAAACTACTTTTGAAAAGGAACGTTTAAGCTCAGTAGAAGTTGCTCTAAGAGCGCAGACTCCAATACCTGGATCAGGTACTGAATTAGCAAGTTATTACATTGCACCAGGTGCTGAAGAATTTGACCTAGCAACATATTTTGACTACAACAAGGAATACATAAGTTATCCATTGACTGACCAGTTAGAAACATTGTTCTTAGCAACATTCAGTAACAACACTAATTCTACTAGTCCACAGGTTTCATTAAGTGCCAGCTTGACATGGGAGGAACAATAATAAATGCCTCAGATAAAAATAGGATTCGACAGAATACCTATACCTACTTCAAAGTCATTTGTACCTCTTTATGATATTGTAAAAGGGGTACCACTACGAGATTCAAACGGGCAAATAATTGTTACCGAAGATGAAGGTCCAGTAGAAGCTCTATCTAAAGCAGAAAACAGTACAAGTGTAGTTATTAATAATGCTGTAGTAGATAATACACAACTTTCTATAGAAGAACAATTTGCCGAAACTTCGCAAGTTAGTACGACACTACTAGGCATACCTAGAGCTGAAGTACAATTAAGTTTGTTTTCTGATGTTAGTACATACGGTCTTAATCCTGAAGAATGGGAATTTTTTCAGTATAATGGAGTATTTGGTCGTCCTGATGGATGGTATCGTAGACGTAATAGAGTTTATGGTGATCATTTTTATACAAGACTAGTTGAAGAAACAAACGAGCAAGCATTAGTTGTAGAAAGTTTTCCAGTAGCATTTACTTTTCCACCAGGCCCAAATTACATTAATGGCGGATACAACGAGGCTGTATTTAATAGATACTTACAATTTATTAATCTTGGTAACGATATGTATAATTTATATATTGGTACCAATGAACAATTTGCAGAAGAAAACTTTTTAAATCCTGCTATATGCTTTGTACAAGATGGCGATGTAGAATATCCTGATGATGAACAATTAGGCTATGATTTAATTGAAAATTGGTGTCAAGCATGGATGAACATGCGAGATGGATTGCTTATTGATCCTAATACTAATACCCCAATTAAATTTCCTGTAGGATATGATGCTACAAATACTAGACCAGGACAAACAGATAATATACAATACTTTGGCTTACTACAAAGTAAAAAAGCATATAGATATCAGCCTGGACGTATATCAGGATACACTTTTGGTTTTAGAGCAAGCCGAGACGAAGCAAGTATAGACAACATCATTGAGTGGGGTATCGGAAATCCTACAGATGAATATGTATTTCAGATTAGAGGTCCACAGTTTAATATCGTAAGACGTAGTACAGTTAGATTGCCAAATGAAGTTCTACAAAGAATGGGCATGAATGAAAACAATCAACAAGTAGTTTCTAGTAGAGAACCTTTCGTAGAAGATGAATTTTATGAACTAGTAATTACTAGAGATTTTTTCAACGGCGATGCGTTAGATGGTAATGGTCGATCAGGTTACTTACTCGACCCAACCAAAGTTACTATGTACAAAATTGAGTTTGGTTGGTATGGTGCTATTGGTGCTAAGTTCTATGCTTATATTCCAACAGACACAGGTGATGCACGTTGGGTGCTTATGCATACACTAACAATTGAAAACCAATTAGGCGAGCCTTGTTTACAAGACCCATATTTTAAATTTAGATATCTACAAGATATTAGAAACACAAGTAACATTAGAGAACCACAGTACCTTTACAAATATGGTGCTTCGTGCTATATAGACGGTGGCGATAATAGTGCAGGAAAATATTACAGTTATACTAGTGATGACAAAACTGTAAATAATGCAAGACAAACATCTATTGCGGGGATTTATCCAAAGCGTACAATTAAAAATAGTGACGGTGTAGAAAAGCCTAATAAGAAAAATGTTTTTCCAGTGGATTTGAAAATAGATTGTGATCAACTATCGGAAGTGCAATTGGTTGAAATTAACGGGTGCCCAGCATTTGGGCATCACTATGCACCTAGTTTACATGCTACACAGAATGGTATAGTTAGAAGTGTTAATATTAATGGTGCAGGTAGTGAAATAACAATTAATCCACAACCAACTGTAAACATTGCAAATATAAGCCAAGCAAATCCAGGAATTGTTACTACAGATACAGATCATGGATTCTTTATTGGACAAAAAGTTACATTAGAAAATGTAGTTGGTATGACAGAAGTTAATTTTCAAGAGTATTACATAGATGTTTTATCTGCGACACAGTTTGCATTATATTCAGATGCTGACTATTCAAATGCTGTTGACACGTCTGGATTTACAGCATATGCAAGTGGCGGAACAGCAGACGGCAATCCTATTTTTAGAACACGTGACGACGACAGTAAATTAATTGTTCCTGGTATTAACAGTTGTTATGCGGCTATTACAAGTGAATCAACAGCAAATATTGAACGAATTGGATTTGACGCTCTGTACGAGAAAAGTTCTACAGGAACTATCGATCCGCAAGTTTTACTAAATGGTGTAGTTACTGATTTAGCAAGTGTACCAGTTGACGCTGTTAGATTTACAAGTTACTATGATCATATTGCTGGTTCAACATATCCAATTACAGGTGACGGATTTGAATGTAATTATTTAAACCCTGTAACTACAGAAGGCACACAGTTTTGTGAATTCTTAATTGGAGTGACAGAAAACAAACCTATAATTTCTACTAGAACAAATGCATTAGGTAATCCAGTTAATGAAGTTAAGTTTTTAGCAAAGGATGGTATAACAGAAATAGAGCCAGACCTAGCAAACATATTGCATGCAGAGTTCACACATAGTTCACTCTATAGAGATAGAGACGGTTTTGAAGAAAGAGAAGGCGATGCACCCTTAGGCATTAGGTTTGATATTGATTATAGATTACCAAGACCAGAAGGTACAGATAGCGGAATATGTAGCGGTATAGATGTAAAGATAGAAGATAGATTAGAATTTAGTGTTACATATGCAAGTGCTGATCCAGTATCAGGACTTCCTTCAGACATAATAATATTTGATCAAGAGCCGAGTGAAATAATAAACGGCTTTTCGCTAGTAGGTGGTGAGTTTGGAGAATCAGGCGTAGCAAGCGGAATTAGATTTACATCAGAATTAAAGAGTTATATTGATAACGAAGATGTTGAAAAATATTATATAGATATAGACGGTGCTCCAAACAACGGAGCATTTACATTGCAACTAAGTCCTATAAGACTTACTGATAGACTGATAACAGGTAACCCAGAAAAATCAGTTAACAAAGTGCAAATTTTTAGTTTCCAGCCAAAACCTTTGTACTTGGTAGTATTCATGCGTGACAATGCTAGAATGAATAATATTACTATTACTGAAAACATTAACGGAACTACTAGAGCATTTTGTCCTGAATGGATAACCGATTCAGGTGTTGATGTTGTATTCTCAGGAGGATCAAGTGCAGGTGTTCCTGCTGCAAACTATCTTCCAAAAGAAAGACTAGCAAGTACTAGTGTTGATGTTCAAAATTCACAACCTTTAAGACCTGGTAAACTTAAAGACACATTGTATGTTTCACCAAACAGGAATAATACTGTTGACTTAGGAAGCGTTTATGGTCCAGATAGGACTGTAATATCTCCGGGAATATTAAATACAACAGCAACATTTGTTACGGCAAGAAGTCTTATAAACAATGATGTTAACTTAGTTAGCGCAAGTATTACAACGAAGGAAGATTAAATGGCGGAAATAAAATTCGGTCTAAACGTAAACAGAAGTCTTGCAGATGTTGCAGATCCTTTAGCGGCTTTAGCTAACATTGGCATCGATATTAACGACCTTGATGTTATACGAGGAGCAGCTGGCGATTTAGGTATTACAGCAGATGATGTAAAAGCTCTAAGTGGGCTTAATGTTCCTGTCCAAACATATCTAGTAAAACTTTATCAAGATACTTTACAATATAGTGCAATCATTGATGAAACAGCAGGCACCTCTGAATCACTAAAAGGAAATCTAACTGTAAATGGTGTATTAGGTGCAGGTGCAATTAAGTATCAATACGTAGACGATGATAATTCTACTTTAAAGTTTGCTGATATAAGCACAAGCCGTGTAAGTAGTTGGAGTAGTACAGACAGCCCTGCAACAGATACTAGTCCAATTTTTTATGGTAGTCAAATAGAAGTTGATGGTGCTGTTGAAACACAAACATTAGAAATACTTAAACCAGCAGACCTTGTTAGATTTAGAAGTTCCGAAGTACCTACTCATAAAATACAAGCAACTATAAATGGCCAGACAGTTTATCTGTATGCTATGAAAGGAATACCTTTAATATTTGAAGGATTTTTCCGTAATTTAGATAGTGACTTGAGACTTGTTACAGCAGGCGCGGTTAGTTGGAGAATAGTTAATAATCAGTTTGACTACCTAACAAAGGAGTATGAAAATGTTGGAGGCTCTAATACTACTAGAAGTTTCTTAAGATACAGAGATACAGGGGCGGCATCTAAAAACATAGAAATTTATCATAACCCAAATAATATTTTAACACTACCTTTATCAGGAGTAGGAATAAGTGAATTACCTGCTGCACAACTAGAAAATTGTCAAAATTTATATCTAAATGGAAATGTTATAAAAACGTTTCCAGATTTTAATACTTTTGTGCCCGATTGCAGATTATTAGATGTGCGTGAAAATAATTTCACACTAGGTGACGAACCTAATTTACGTAAATTTAATAATGATGTATTAGCACGTATACCAAACACTGTTAGAGAGATTAGATTTGGTAATACTTTTAACGGAAGTATTACAGCAGACTTAACAACACTAACAAATTTGCTTACATTAAATCTAAACGGACACAGCAGAGGTGGTGCATTTAATTATTTTGATCAAGATGCAGACGATCCAACTGGTTCAACTCCCGAAGTAGCAAATACAGTTCAAAACTATTACATGTACAGAAACAGTTTTAATACTGTTCCGCAAAGTGTAAAAGACTTGCCTGACCTTAGACAGATTAATTTATATAGCAATAGTATATACGATAATAACTTCCAAATATTAAGTCCTGTAATCAACTATGTAAACATAGGTGGTAACCCGGGTATAAACGTTCCTAACTTAGCCAATAAAAATTCAATGGATTTATTTTATGCTCACTATAATAGTGGTAGTGGAATAGCACCAGATTCTAATTTGTTTACTACAACGAGCGGAAGTTATAAGTTTGCTAACTGTGGTAACTTAAGATTAATATATGCATACTCAAGCGGCTATTACGGACCTATACCTAAATTTGCAGGTAACAGTAGACTTTACTATGTACAAGCTCAGTATACAAGACTAAGAGGCGGGCGATCTGACACAGAACAAGACTACGTTTTGTATGACGATGTGTTTGACGACTGTGCAAGTGCAATGCGTTACTTCCATGTAGCAAGTAGTAGTTTGTTAAATGCTCCTATGCACCCTGATTGTTTTGAAAAACCAACAGGCATGATAGGTATCGTATTTAGATCGTTTAATGCAGGTGTAAGCGGAGCATTTCCTAGTTTAAATACAATGCAGAACCTACGTTATATCGTAATGTTACAAAATAACTTTACAGGTCCTTTGCCTAATTTCTTTAATAATCCACTATTATACTATTGTCACTTATATGGAAATAGTTTTAGTGGTGCTATTCCGGTTATACAAAGCAATGCATTACAATACTACTATGTACACAGCAATCAATTAACATCATTTAACGGACTTGAAACACCTAATCTTAGACGTTTGTTTATCAGTTACAATCAAATAACTGGCGCTGTTCCAGATATGAATAATCTTACATTATGTTACGACTTCTATCTAAACAACAACAACTTTACAGATTATGTAGCAGGTGCATTAGTAAGTTGCAGATCTTTATATAGATTTGATATAAGTAACAATCCTAACTTACCAACTGGAGCGGTAAATAATATTGTTGCAGATCTAGTTGCTAACTATGAAGCGAATCCTCGTAGTGGTATAAGCATTAACCTTGCTAATACCTCAACACCAACAGGTGACGCTGTAGAACAAATTGAGTACCTTAGATCTAAAGGGTGGAATATGAGGTTATAAAATGGCAGGAAGTAGTATACAAGGATTTTTACAATCCGCTAACTTATTAGAAAACACACAGGACAGACAGTTACTTAATAACCTTGCTGAAGCACCTATTGCAGACGATATAAGTTTGTTTATTAACAATAACCAAAACGTTAGTGTTTTAGAAATAGACGCATTAGAATACAATTTTATTACAGGATTAGTTACACTAGTAAACGACACTCCTGCAAAAAATGCGGCTAGGAGTGCTGTTTTTACAAATGGTGACCCTATAAAAATTCTAGATGTAAACGATAATGTATTAAAAGACGATCTCTACGCAGCAGATAGTGATGGTGAAAAAACTTTTGGGTTTGCAACTGATGTTGAGTTAGAAGAACAATATACTTTTGCACCACCTAGTGCTGGGTTTAAAGTTGTTAGATCAGACGCCGTTGTATTATCAAACTTAACATACTTAGGTGCTGTTGAAGACACAGCAGGATTTAGTAGTGGTCTTTCAACAGGTAGCGAAAATCCGGAAGGAGCGGGTGGTATTGAACCTGAAGACACGTATGCAAATCAATTTCTAGAAATTTATCAATACCTTGACATTGCAAAGTATCAAGCAAACAAAAAATTTGTTGAAGATAGAGATGTAGCCACAGATGATGATTTTAAAATGGAGGGTACATTTAGTATCGAAGATCCTTCAGATATGATTGTTACAGAAGGCGTAATAACATCTAGTCCAGGCCTTTACATAACAAATCCATCAAGCCCTGTTACAAATATACAGCGTATTAGAGCATTTAGTGATACGTCTAATCCTTGGGAAGTTACAGGCACTGGTGTTAATACTAAGTTAACAACTAACGCCGTTTCTGCACAAACCGGTGATCTTAAATTAAACAATGGTATATTAGTTGACGGTGTTACACCTATAACAGAAAGTGGAACTGTAAACAATACAACTTTTACACATAAAGCAAAAGTAAAGATTGATGGTATTGACTACTATTTGTGTTTAACTAGTTGATGCTAATACTTTGTAAACTGTACCATTAAACGTAATAGGAACAGTTCTATCAAAATTATTTGTTACCCCTATTCCTAATTGTGTAACATTACAGTTTTCAGCAACAAGATCTCTTACCTTTAACACACTGTTACCATTAATCATTTGTAGTCCAACTGTAGCACCTAGACCATCTGTAGTTCTAAGTCCGTTTAATGTTCCTACAAAAGGTGGCGCTGTGTTTAAAGGAATAACACATGCTTCTTTATTTTGTGTTGTGTCAGTAGGACAAATAACTACAGTAGTACCAGCAACCATATCGTCCGGTGCTTGAACTGTTTTATTAATCGTTATTGTATTTGTGTTAGTATCTATGGCTGTAATTCTAGTTAAAGTCGTAGGATCATTTTCATCTACAGCAGGTAGGTAAGGACTACTTTGTATAACATTGTTTAGGCCAAATCCATTTACATCATTTAAAACTAGTTGATTAGAACCAACTGTTGCGGTTTGTGTAAGTTCTCGTCCTAATGTTCCTACACAAAAATTATCTAAACTATTGTTAAGAAGACCTTTATCTGCATAGAAAAATACTTCTTCTAATCCGTTTAAATTCATAGCAATGTTTGTAGTAAATTCACGAATACTAACTATGCTAGTAACTCTTATATAATCTGTGCCTGCAGGATTACTTGCCGCAACTACTACCGTTCCTACTTTTAACCCTTCAGTGGTAGTAATAGTAACATTAAAATTATTCGACGTTCCTGCTTGTACATCTAAAAATCCTCTATGATCCATAAATCTTACAGGAACTGTAGCATCCGCCGATGCTGTTGCATTAGCAATTACAATATTATTTCTTGAAATATCACTAACGCTAGTGCCTTTTGTAAGAGCAGGAGTGATTATCTTATTGCCTATCTCTATATTATCAGTATATGGGCTTGTCGAAGTTGTTGCTAAAACGTTACTATCTTGCGTTAACGTGTAGGTATACTCTGCTTTAAGTGCGTCAGCATATCTTAATGGTGGCGCATATGTAACAGTCAATGGTGAAATACTTAACCATTTTGCGTATTGCGTACTAAAGTTTACATCTTCAGGTCCAATAGTACCTCCGCCTACAAGTAATCTTTTATCGTAAAATCCTTTAAAACTGTCTTCTTCAAAGTCTACTGGTACGTCTTGATAGAGATACCAGTAAGGCCAATCTCCACTATCTTTAATATTTGTAGATAAATTGCAATCAATAAATTTGTTAAAATAATTTGCACTTTCCGAAGCATACCAATATGTTAATCTGATTTGGACAGGAACATATTTTTCAAGATTTGCTTCTGTATGTATAAAACTAAAACTTTCACTTCCGATTTTATTTTGTATGCTATACGTAAATGTAGAACCAGCAGGTGCTGTAACAGATTGGTTAAGTGTTATTGTGCTATTACCTACGCCATCTACAAATAAACCATTACTAATTTCAGCTGCGAGTATAGGAGTACCTTGATCATCTACAGCCGCAATTATTTGGTCGCCAATAACTACAGTTCTTGCATCAATAGGATCTACTGTAACATCTGTTTGGCTTGTCATTGCACTTAAATGTTCAATTGGTCTATCTTCTGCAAATGTATTTTGAACTACTTGTAAATCTCCAAATTCATCTGCAACTTCAAACATAACTAAACCTGTTGTTGAAAAACTAAATGTGCTAGGTCCACTTGCATCCGGAACATAATATCCGCTCCATTGTATTAGTCCGTTTGCACCACCGAGTGTATCGTCTAATTTGTTACTGAATTCAAAAACACCATTATTCCAATAAGGCTTAGTAACCGTAGGATCTCCTGTAACAATAGTAGCACCTGTACTATTTTTTGTTAAATTTTGGCTAATCTGATCAGTTTCATAAAATCTAGCAATTAAACCGTCTCCTCCATTAAAGAATGGTGGATCATTAGTAGTTGCGATAATAGTGTCTAATTGATTTTTTACTGTAATAACTGGAGATGCTATTACATCTTCTAGTTCGTTATCTTCGTTTAATACAGTATTTTTTACAGCAAGTCCTGCCATTAGGCCGATATCTCTATTAGTTACTGTGCTATTGCTTATTCCTTTAATAGCATCTAGATCGCCGCCTGTAAAAACCTTATTATCACTACCTACAACAAGGTTGTTTAGCACATTGTTTAGTGCTTGATCTTTGTTAGATAAGTCAGAAAGGTTTAAATCTCTGCGTAGTCCTATATTTCTAAAAGATGGTCTTGCCATGTAAAACTCCTTGTTACAGTATTTATCAGGTTTGATAAATACAATATATGATAGGAAACCAACAATGGCAGTAGAATTAGTAAACATAGGTAGAATTGCAAACGATGGTACAGGCGATGACCTTAGAGAAGCCTTTATCAAAATTAATCGAAGTCTTGAGGATTTAGACCTACGTATTGATGATAAAACAGAAGGCGAAAACCTAGGCTCAGGTGCCGGTGTTTTCAAACAACGCACTGGTTATAATTTAGAATTTAAATCCATTGTAGGATCAAACGACATTACTGTTACAGCAAATCCTAATGATATAACATTATCAGTAGATCCAACACTGGCTGCTAGACCTATAGTTGCAGATACAGGAACTATAACTGTTCCTGCGAGAGGCACTTTGCGTATACAGGGCGGTAGTGGCATAACTACGCAGGCAAACGAATCAAACAACTCTGTAACCATTAGCGGAAATGCATCACTAGAAACTGACACAAATCCAACCCTAAATGCTAACCTAAACGCAAACGGCTTTGCTATTTTAAATGTAGGAACACTTACAGGTACAAACGTACAAAGTAATGTATACGATGTTGACATAAGAACACTAAATGACTTATTCATTAATTTAGACTTTGGTGATTTTGAAAGTAACACTGACAATTTTGTAGACTTTTTAAAAGATCTTGTAGATGCTGATTACGGTACGCTTACAAGTCCTAATCTATTAAACACGGATAACGGACTATTACCAACATTGTAAATTCCGATAAATAGCTATGTAAGGAATTTTATATGGCAAGTATCTGGACACAACCAAATAACTACAAACTAAGAACACTTGTAGAAAGAGTAAAATTAGAAACAGGTGATTTTATTTTACCTGTAGATAACCAAGCGAATATTACTTTAATTGCTGGAAAACTTCCATCTGGATGCAGATTAGAAGGTGTAGAAATTGTTGGTACACCTTTTGAAGTCGAAATTACTAAAACATTTAAATTTGTACTTAGAGCAACTCTAGGCACAGTTGTTGAAGATAGAACATTTACTATAGACGTAACAGGACCAGACGAACCTTTTTGGATTACACAACCGGGACTACTACCAATAGGAGCAAATGAAAACCTATTTGTATTAGATAACCAAATAATAGATTACCAATTTTTAGCATTAGATGCAGACACAGCCGCAGGGCAAATATTAGAATACTATATAGTACCGGGGGAGGGCACCCTACCGCCTGGCTTGTCTTTAACATCAACAGGTAGAATTCAAGGAGTTGTAGAACCTTTACTTGCACTTGATAAACAATCTGAAAAGGGCGGCTTTGATACAGCACCTTATGATGCATATCCAAATGATTTTAGTATTAAACCAGATAGAGGCTTTGATAGTTTCTATTATGACAACGTAAGATACGATACACAATCAAATCCGCAAGTTCCAAAGAAATTAAATAGATTTTATGAGTTTAAAGTTACTATCAATGACGGTGTAACTGAAAACCCACCAAAAAGAAAATTTAAGATTTATGTTGTAGGCGATGATTATCTAAGAGCAGATAACACTATTATGAAAGTATCTAATGGTGTATTTAAAGCAGATAACACACATATTCGACAACCTAAATGGTTAACACCTGCTGATTTAGGATATAAAAAATCTAACAATAATGCTACAATATATCTAGATGTGTATGATTCAGATACCTTAGACGGAAATGTTTTATACAGTGTTGACGAATTAAACAATGATAACTCAGAAAGTGTGTTGCCGCCGGGACTAAAACTAGATGTATTTGCCGGTGAGCTTACAGGAACAATACCATACCAACCTCAGAGTTTTAAAGATTATAAGTTTACTATCAGAGCAACAAGATATACAAATGACTTAGATTATGCTGTAGTAACAGGTACATTTTATGAAGATACTCTTGCAGGAGAACGATCATTTAAGGTATTTAAACTTCCGTTAAATGTTCAAGACGGCATTACACTAAATGACGGCATTGATGATCTAAACGATTTAAAAGACCAAACACTATTACTAAATGGTCGTAGTTACAAAGTTGAATCAGTAGATGGTTCAGACGAAGACTTTGATATTATTACATTAACAGAAGGACTACGTCCATTCATAAGTTTTACACTTGCCGAAGATTCAGTATCTCAAGCACAATCCATATTTGTAGAAAAATTAAATTTATTTGAAAGACAACAATTTAAAGATAAAAAAATAAATTATATTAGAGATACAATTACAGAAAGTTATACAATACAAAATATATATGGTTATAGAAAATGGCAGATTACAAGTCCAACTAATAGTATAACAATTAATCTTGAGGCTGCAGGAGCATCTGAATTACCAATTGGTGAAACAGAAACATTTACTGAAACTATTATAAGAGTATTTGAAGGCAATGAATTACCTGTATATGTAGAAGCCGGCGCAACTACAGGAAGCGTTACTTTTTGGGCGCCTGATAATGCTCTAACAAAATCTTCTAGGATTACAACTATATTCCCAGGTGCCGATATTAAACGTACCCTTTTAGATAAAGATAAAGATTTAGTATACTTTGACAGACCACTTGAAATTGGTAGAGATTATGTAACAGGACAGACAGTTAGTATTGCATTATTTGCAGACGGCTTTTTTGAAAAAGAATTGCTTACCTATGCAAATGAAGACGTAAATAATCCTTCGACTCCTAAAACATTTACTATAAGAATATTAGGAGAAGTTGATAGTGAAATTACATGGATTACTCCTGCTAACCTTGGAAGTATTACAGCCAATTTCTTTAGCACCAAACGTGTCACCGCACAAACAAATGTACCTGATACTAGACTAATTTATAGTATTATAAAAGGCCGTTTGCCAAACGGGCTTAGATTAGCGTATACAGGCGAAATAATAGGTAAAGTAACACAGTTTGGTACACTAGAAAATTTAGGATTAACAACATTTGACAATGCTGACTTTAGTTTAGACGGTGGTACTACATCAATAGACAGACAATATAAGTTTACAATTAGAGCAGAAGATAGATTTGGATACAGTGCTGTTGAACGTGAATTTATAATAGACATAATCGATCAAGACAATACGCTTTATAGTAACTTGTATATTAGGCCAATGTTAGACCCTAATGTACGTAAAGAATATAAACGTTTTGTAAGTGATCCTGATATATTCCCAACAAATAGCATTTATAGACCAAGTGATCCTAACTTTGGAATACAAACAAAAATTAGTATGCTTGCCTATGCTGGAATTGAAACTAAAAATATCGACGAATACGTAGCAGCAACAGCAAAGAATCATAAAAGACGTCAGTATCATATAGGTGATATTAAAACGGCTATTGCAAAAGAACCAGGATCTAATGATATTGTTTACGAAGTAGTTTACTTAGAAATAGTGGATCCGAGAGATAGTAAAAAAGGAAAAGTTGCAAATAACTTTATAGGTCATCCCCAACCAGCAATTACCGCAGATGCTGTGTCTTTTGAAGTATTAGACGATGAAACAGCACAAGACACAGGTTTTGATATTGTACAAATTGACGGACGTTTTAGAGATAGTGAAATAATACTAGATCAAGGTGCAGGCATGACTGTCGGCACTAGAGAAGGTGACTTAATTCAAAATGTTGACAATGACGATATTGATGTATTCTTACGTGATGGTACAGAAGTACATGTAGATGTAGACCTAAGTGATGCTGAACCTATTAGACAAAGATTAAGACAACGTGGAGAAAACGTTATTAAAGCAGATAGTGATGCTGTTACTATAAATGATGCTAACGAAGTTAATATGTACATTAGTAACACAACAAACATGCGTGAACAATTAGAAGCAATAGGAAAAAGTCAACGACAATACTTACCTTTATGGATGCGTACAGGTCAAGATGGAAGTATACAAGAGCTAGACTATGTTACAGCAATTCCATTAGCATATGTTAAACCTGGAGAATCGAAAAAGGTGCTGACAAATGTAAAAAATGCATTAAATAACGGAGTATTTGATTTTAAAACAATTAACTTCGATGTTGACAGATATGTTGTAGATAGTGCAACAGGAGTTCAAGAAGAAAGATATATTGTCTTTCCAAATTATGTTTTTAATGTTTAATGCTAGATAAATAATATACCAGGAGAACAAAATGGCCAGTAATATAGTAGATACAACAATTGATGATACGTTTCCTGTCGCAGGCGTAGATAACGATAGTCAAGGTTTTAGAGATAATTTCAATATTATTAAACAAAACTTTACAGCGGCAAGAGCAGAAATTACAGAACTTCAAGCAAATGCTGTTTTAAAAAATAAGTTAGACAGCCAAGAAGAACTAGACAACAACTTTGGCGGTAACGAAGTAACACAAGCATTATTTAAAAATTGTGCCGATGGCGTGTTTGAAGCAGGTGCAATTAACAACGCAACAAATATAAGTTATCTTAACGGGGTTTATCAATCAGGAATACTAACTCAAGCATATGTAGATAGTGGCGATGACCTTACTTTAGCAGACTGGCCTGCTAGTGGTTATGCAAGAATGCTTATAGAACTTGTTGCAGATTTACCTGGTGTTTCTAGAGTAGTAACGTTCCGTAGTGAAGGAAGTTACACTATGAAAAAATTAACTACTGACTCTTGGTCTTCTACCACAGCAACTAGTGTTAGTATAGATGTAGACAGCGATACAAATCAAACTATCTTAGAATTTTGGACTAACGATGGTGGTAACACTATTTTTGCAAAAGTACTAGGACAGTTTGAGTAAATGTTTAATCCTTTAGTTGACGACTTTTCTCTATTGTCAGATACTGAAGTTGAAGAAAAGTTACTAGATCTTAGAAGAAAATACTGGCTAACAAGAAACCCCTCTGTTCAAGAACAGATTCAAGTCATTATGAATATGTATGCAGAAGAACTTTCTGTACGTAGAGCACAAGCAATGAAAAAAGCAAATGATGACAGCGAAAATGGACTTGACAATCTGATTAATATCAGTTAAAATACATATATGCTTATGAAAACAGATTCTCTAGGAATACCAAGATTCTCTAATCGCGATCTTATAGATATGATCTATAATGGAGATGCGGATAAAGTTCATGTGGTTTTATGCGATCCTAGCGATGACATAGACAAGTTTAATACAGCAATGGAAGAACAAGGTATGAATCCATTGCAAAAGTATATTCCACTAGATGTAGATCAAAAAACATTTGACGGTGTATGTCAGGGCGAATGGTTTATGCCAGAAGAATATAAATCGCTTGCGATTGAAGAATGGTTATTTGCAAAAGTAATGGAAGAAAAACAACACGCCGGAGTTGATTTTGTATATAACTCTACAGAATGGATGCGGGTAGAACAAGAACTAGAAGCGTATAAAGAGCGTGGTATGTATGACCTACTACGCTATATGGTATATCTAGTAGACTTTATGCGTGAGAATAACATTGTATGGGGTGTAGGACGTGGGTCAAGTGTAGCAAGTTATGTGTTATACTTAATAGGTGTTCATAAGATAAATTCAATCCAATATGACTTGGATTGGCGAGAGTTCTTAAGATAAATACGTACATAATAGGAGAAGCATTATGGCAATGAGACAAAAAGGTCAAAAGACCTATACAACAATGCAAGGCAAACAGATTGATATGGATTTGTTGCGTAAGAAGAATGAATTAACTCCTGCGGTAGGCAATGCTCGTGTAAATGCACGAGGTGATGAGCTTGGCCCAGGTGGTAAAATTGTTCGTAAGCGTGAACAAGTAATTAAAGATTACTATAAGGGATCTATGCCTGTATCAGAAGAACCTGCGGTTACTGTATCTGATGTTGTAAAAGAAGAACCTGTTGTTCAAAAAACTGTCAAATCTAAAACTACTACAAGAGCTCAGCAAAAAGAGGCTGAAGCTACACCATCTGAAGCAGAACTTAAAGAGTTTGAAGAAATGGACGATGGTTGGGTAGAAGACGAAGACGGCAATTTTGTGCAAAAAGGTGACTAATGGTTAAAAATATAAATGCAATAAAAGGCAACCCAAGAGCTATTGGGAAAAGAGTACTAGTAACTGATATGCATTTTGGCGAACAGGTTACTAAAGGTGGCATTATCCTCGGCAACGACGATGGTAAAACTAGAGGAATATATCCTCGCTGGGCTCGTGTTTATTCTAAAGGCCCTGACAACAAAGATGAGTATTCGGTAGGAGACTGGATTTTAATCGAACACGGTCGGTGGACACGTGGTATGAAAATAGAAACCGACGATGGCGAACGAGAAATTCGTATGATTGAAGAAACCGCTGTACTTGCTTACTCAGATGAAAAACCAGAAAGTGTACAGATCGGTGCAGAATACTCAGACGGTCCTGCAACAATCGATCCTGGATCATTTATAAACCAATAAGGCATAACATGACAGACGTATTTGAAGACATTAATAAATTCGCAACGGCTTGCGATCAAGAACCGAGCGAAGCAAACTACAAAATGTATCTTGATTTAATTCGAGAAGAAGTAGGCGAACTAGAAGAAGCTATTGCAGAAAATGATAGAGTTGAACAATTAGATGCATTAATTGACATTCTTGTTGTTACATTAGGCGCCGTTCGAGCAGGAGGCTTTAAAGGGCAAGATGCTTGGAAAGAAGTAATGGATACAAACTTTGCTAAGATTAATCCAGAGACAGGCAAAGTTATCAAACGAGAAGATGGTAAGGTACTAAAGCCAGAAGGCTGGAAGTCGCCAGAACTTACTAAATTTATCTAAAAAATCACTTGACAACTCCGCATTTATATTGTATACTAACACAATAAAAGTTTACAAGGAGAACTAATGCGGATTCCTAATCAAAGCTCAGGTATTGGCACTACTGGACTTACAGGCGTAAGTCTTATGGTATTGCATATTACTGGGTATATCACAGGCTGGGCATGGCCTCTACTTTATATCATGCTTATTATTTCAGGTATCGGACAAGAAAATAGGAGAATGAACTAATGATTCATGGCATGATCGACTTAGAAACCCTTGACACTAGACCAAGTTGCACAGTTTTAAGTCTAGGTGCCGTGAAGTTTGATCCTACCAGTGATGCAGAACCACACAGCGAAATGTACTTTAAAATTTGTGTAGACGATCAAGATAAACTTGGCAGAACTGTATCTGACAGTACGATTGAATGGTGGAGCAAACAAGATCCTAAAGTAATGGAAGAAGCGTTTGATCAAGAAAACTGTATTACTGTTGAAGAAGCACTGAAGCAACTTAGCAAATGGTCAGTAGGTGTAGACACAATTTGGGGCCATGGTTATGGGTTTGACATAACTATTATTGAAGATATGTATAGGAATATTGGAAAACCTATACCTTGGAATTTTTGGCAGATTAAAGATAGCAGAACACTGTTTGGTTGTTGTGAAACAGATCCTAGAAAACTACTAGGACAAAGTGATTTACACAATGCACTTGCTGATGCTTATTTTCAATCTAGAGGTGTGCAATTAGCATATAAAGAATTAGGACTTAAACGATGAAAGAACTTTGGGTAGAAAAATATCGTCCAAAAAATGTAGATGGTTATGTATTTAGAGATGACGCACAAAAGAAGCAAGTACAACAGTGGATCAAAGATAAAACTATTCCGCACTTGCTTTTTAGTGGCAATGCTGGGATTGGTAAAACTACTCTTGCTAAATTACTTTTTAACGAACTTGATGTAAATGATCTAGACATACTAGAAATTAACGCATCGCGAACAAACTCAGTAGATGATGTTCGTGATAAAATTGTAAACTTTGTACAGATGATCCCATTTGGGGACTTTAAGGTGGTGCTACTTGATGAGGCTGACTACTTATCTCCCAACGCTCAAGCGGCGTTGCGTGGTGTTATGGAAGAGTATCATACTACTTCTCGTTTCATTCTTACTTGTAACTATCCAAATCGTATTATACCCGCTTTGCATAGTAGGTGTCAAGGTTTCCACATTGCTAAAATTGACCAAACTGAGTTCACAGCTAGAGTTGCTGAAATCCTTATTACCGAAGGTGTTACTCCTGATTTGGATACGCTCGATACCTATGTAAAAGCAACATATCCAGACTTGCGTAAGTGTATTAACACAGTACAAATGAATGTGCAAGACAACAGTTTGCTAAAGCCTAATGAAGGTGACACGGGCGAAGCTGATTGGAAACTAGACATGGTCGAACTGTTTAAAGCAGGCAAAATTCAAGAAGCACGTAAAATGCTTTGTGGTGCTGTACGTCCAGAAGAGATGGAAGAAATTTATCGTTGGTTGTACGATAACATTGAGTTGTTCGGATCTGAGGAGCAACAAGACCAAGCTGTGCTAATTATTAAGCAGGGGTTAGTAGATCATACATTGGTCGTTGATCCAGAAATTAACTTAGCGGCAACGCTAATTAGACTAGCAAGATTATGAGTGTAAAAAAAGATCTAAAAACTTTAGGATTAATTGCAGGTAAAAAGAAAACTAATCAATTAGTTAAAATTGGTATTACTATGTGGTTAGTACTTGGTTTTATTATTTTAACTAGTTTGGTAAAATAATGAGCTATCTAGTTACAGATAATTGTATTAAATGCAAGCATACCGATTGCGTAGCTGTTTGCCCAGTAGATTGTTTTTATGAAGCAGAAAACTTTTTAGCAATTAATCCGGATGAATGCATAGACTGTGGTGTTTGTGTTCCTGAGTGTCCTGCTAATGCTATAGTATCTGAATCAGAGCTTAGTCCAGAACTTAGAGAAAAGTGGGATGAAATTAATAGACGTGTTTCTGATTGGAACATAAACATAATAGATCAAAAGGAACCATTACCAGATGCAAAAGAATGGGATGAGTATCCTAACAAATACGAAGAATTCGGTATTATACCGGTTAAGGACATAACATGAGTAAAGGCAGTAATCGTAGGCCCCAAAACATTTCCGATAAACAAATGACTGATAATTGGAATAGTATTTTTGGTAAAAAGAATTATAAAGAAGTACAGCAAGATATAACTGAACTTAATAGCGACGGGAATCGCGATCGTGGAAGATACGGAGAGGATAAAATTAATGAACGTACGACTAGTTAGTTACACAAAACCAACTGAAGACTTTGTTGCTGAAGGTATGAACAGCGACGATTTATTAGACCTTGTAGCATTTTGTGCTAGGGTTTCAAACCCTGCAAATCAAATGAACTCAGAAACAAGTGAAAAACTTGTAAAATATTTAATTAAACATGCACACTGGTCACCGCTTGAGATGGTAAATGCTTGTTTAGAAATAGATACTACTCGTGATATTGCACATCAGATTGTGCGTCATCGTAGTTTTGCCTTTCAAGAGTTTAGTCAACGTTATGCAGAGCCGGGACAAATGGGCGATGAAGTCTTTATTACTAGTGAAGCTCGGTTGCAGGATAATAAAAACAGACAAAATTCTATTGAACTTGATATGGCACAAGAAGGTATGGCTGAACTTATGGTAAAATGGGAAGAATTACAACAGGATGTAATATTCACAGCAGGCCGAGCTTATGATTGGGCTATTGAAAACGGTATTGCAAAAGAAGTAGCTCGCAAAGTATTACCAGAAGGACTTACTAAAACACGATTGTATATGAATGGTACACTACGTAGCTGGATTCACTACATAGAATTAAGAGGTGCTAACGGCACACAAAAAGAGCATATGGAAATTGCTCATGCTTGTGCAGAAGTTATTGCAAAAATTTTCCCACTAGCTGAAGAATTGAAAGGGGCATAAAGCCCCTTTCATTATTCGTCTCCATATATTTGGAGTACTTCTTTTACAGCTTTATGTCTTTCTATATCTCCCTGTTCGAACTGGACTATGTCCAAATAAGATACATTACTTGTTTGCAACAGTTTCATAAAATCTAATAAACCGTTGTCCTTTAGCCTATCAGCTTGTGCTAAGTCGCCTGTAACGGCCATCATTGAGCCTTCGCCTAGTCTAGTAAGTAACATTTTCATTTGGTTTTGTGTGGTATTTTGCATTTCGTCAGCTAATATAAAACTCCTTTTAAATGTTCGACCACGCATATATGCTAAAGGCGCAATCTCTATAATTTGTTCTTCGATCATGCCTTCTATTTCTCTCGCACTAAAATAGTCTCTTAGTACGTCAAAGATAGGTCTTGTCCAAGGTGCCATTTTTTGTTCTAATGTACCTGGTAAGAATCCTAGATCTTCGTCTGCGCTTACAGCGGGCCTAGTTACAATTATTTTATCTATTACGCCTTGTTTAAATAGTTTTACAGCAACTTGCACAGCCAAAAGAGTTTTGCCTGTTCCTGCAGGACCTACGCCAAAGACTATGTCTTTTGATTGGTCGAGCAACTTTAACACGTATGCTTCTTGGTTTCTATTTCTGGGTAATATTTGTATTTCTTTAGATTGTTTTTTGTGAAAATTAATGTCTACGACATTTTGAAAGTTTGGATTTGCGTTATTACGCTGTTTCCTTTTTGCTCCCATTAAGTTTCCTCCTATGGAATAGTGTACAATGACATATTGTACAAAAGTATTTACCATTTGATCAGCAGAGAAAAACTGTCTGTTATGATCTTAAATACGATAAATAAGTATAGCGGAGAGTACAAATGCAAGATACTTTAGATATTATAAAAAATGTTGAAAACATATATAATAGCGATTCGGCGTTTCAAATCTTAAAAGACTTTGAAAGAGTGCTAGATGAACTAGACCTGTATGTATATGATAACTGGCAAGATGGTGAATTATTACAAGGTCCTGATATAACAAGACATTGGGTATCTTGTAAGTTTATGTGGGATCGGAACAACATGCCAGATCCTATGGGTGGCAAGCGTTTAGTAGATTATGATTGCAAAGTTTCTTATCAAAAAGATGATATAATTGTACCCCGTAAAATTAAGAAACCTAGCGACATGCGTGACGGCACTAAAAAAGGTAAACTTGATCGTAAACCTATATGGATTGTAAACATTGAAATGCCTAAGAGTTTACTTGCAGATATTTACGGTGGTTACAAAGAGCAAGTTACTGAACCTGCTGTTCCAGCAACAGCACAACAAGAGCCACAGCAAGCCGACGTAGAAGCAACACCTGAACCAGCAGGAGAATTAGCCTAATGGGTTTACTTAAATCAGATTTAAAAAACATGGTCTACGACATTTTTGAAATTGATAGTTTCAAATCAAAAATGGGGGAAGATAAAGACATAGTAACATTAGCATTTAGTGTTAAGGAAAAAGAAGCGGCTAATGATCTAATGAATTTTTTAGAAAAAGGGTATGACTTTGTTTTAGATGCTGATGCTACACCAGGCGAACAAAGTGATGGCACATATAAAGTTTTTGTAGAAGTAGAAAGATCAAAACATATTCCAGAACAAGTTATGGAAATTGCAGACGGTGTTTGTAAACTGTCTGACATAGAAAGTTTAAAATTTAGATACTACAAAAATTTTAAATCAAAAGATCTTACGCAAGATAGTCTTGCAGAAGAGATTCCATTAGACAGTAATACTTACGATATTAAAATCCAAGAAACACGTCTAAATAATTACAAAGATTTCTTTAACAAAAGTTACTTAGAAGAATCGTATATGACAGGTGACGTACTAACACTTAAAAAAGTGTATGCAGAACCAATCCAATTTAGAGTCATTGATTTTGGAGAAACGATAAACACTATCGCAAACATAAACGAAAGAGTTAATACAGATGATTTTGCTGAAATTATCTTTTTAAGTAAATACCTTGGCGATTACAACATTACTAAATATGGTAATAAACTATCGCTAGATAATAGTAACAATACACTAGTTGTAGAAAGACTACGTAAGTAGCATTAACAGGAAGAAATATGGACTTTGAATTCACTAGAGATCACCTTGCAAAAATAATCCCAGGAAATAAAGATGTGGATAAGTGGTATGATGCTTTGATAGCAATTATGCCTAAATATGAAATTAATACTAAGCGAAGAGTAGCACACTTTTTAAGTCAATGTGCTCATGAAAGTGGAAACTTCAAAAGTTTACAAGAAAATCTAAATTATAGTGAAAAAGCATTAAATGCTGTATTTGGTCGCTACTTTGGTGCGCCGCCAAAGCGTAATGCTGCTGAATATGCAAGAAACCCAGAGAAAATTGCAAACTATGTATACATGGACGAGTTCCGTAAATACAAGATGGGCAATGTTAAAGAAGGCGACGGTTGGTTGTTCCGTGGTCGTGGTTTAAAACAGTTAACTGGACGTGAGAATTATACACGGTTTGGAGCATCAGTTAATATGTCTGCCGAAGAAGCAGCTGTGTATGTTGCTACAGAAAAAGGTGCTGTTGAATCAGCATGCTGGTTCTGGGATACAAACAACTTAAACAGCATTGCTGATACTGATGACGTTGTTAAAATGACTAAGAAAATTAACGGTGGTAACATTGGGTTAGCCGATCGTCAAAAACGTTATGTATCTGCAATGGAAATTTTAGGCAACCCTGTAAGTATTGCAGATGATAATGGAGACGATGACTTTGATATTGATGATATCGGAGTGCTCCGCAAAGGTTGCAGAGGTGAAGGTGTAAAAATGATGCAAGAAGCACTAGGTATTAGTGCTGATGGTATTTTTGGACCTGGCACAGAACGTGTATTAAAAGAGTGGCAAGCAAGCAAAGGCCTAGTAGCTGACGGCATTGCTGGTCCTGCTACACTCGGAGAACTATTAGGATAAAATTATGTATGTAGATGTTATTATGCAAGTACTGAAAGATCATTTCGGTGCTGAAAAAGAGTTCACTCCCGCAAGTCATTTTTTAGATGATCTAGACGGAGATGAGATAGATATAGTTGATGTTGTAGTGCAAGTTACTAAAAAACTTGATATTGAAATTCCAGAAGAGGAAACATTTGATATTGGTACTGTACAAGATCTAATTGAAGTAGTAGGCAAACACGTTAATGTTTAGTAGTCTAAGAATTGCAATATTTTTAATTATCCTTGCTAGTGCAGGCGGTGGCTTCTGGTATGTCAAGAAGTTACAAAGCGACCTTGACACAGCAAAGATGAATATTGTAAAACTTGAGGATGGAATACAGGAACAACAAGCACTAATAGAACAACAACAAAGAGACTTTGAAGCCATTACTCAGGTACGTAATGACTTAGAAGATGTAAATAGAATGTTACAGACAAATATCAATAATTTAAATGAAAAATTTAACCAGTTGAATGCGTCTGGAGTAGAAAGAGATATAGGCGCTTTATCAGTTGAAAGACCATTAAGTATAGAGCGTATATTAAATAAAGATGAAGTTAATGAAAGACGTTGCTTTGAAATAATAGGTGGCGCCGAATTAACCGAAGAGGAGTTAAATGCTACAAAGAAGTCACAGATCAACACTGTTTGTCCTGAGCTTGCTAATCCTAACTACGTCCCTTATTAGTGGATGTAGTACTATCAAGCCAGTTGAAGTATTAAAAACAGAAGTTGCAAGACAGCCGTTAAATTTACCTCTACCCGAACCTGCACAACTGGAAGAAGTTCGCTGGATTATAATTAACAGAGAAAATGCAGAGCAGGTTTTTGCAGATCTAGAAGCAAAAGGTATTGACCCTGTGCTAATAGGTTTGACCGATGAAAACTATGAAAACTTTAGAATGAATTATGCACAAATACGTGCATACATGCTAAAGCAAAATAGAATTATAGATGCTTACAAAGAATATTACGAAAGTGAGCAAGAAGAAACACAACCTGAATAGGTTGACATAAATACATTAGTGTTATATAATATACACTAATTAATTTTCAATACATTATGGCATATTCACAAAAAGTAATCGACCGATTTGAGCAGGTTACAAATAACCCAGGCGCTCATGGGGTAGGTCGGTTTGACCCTAACGATCCAAACGTTGCTATAGGCATGACAGGTGCTCCTGCATGTGGTGATGTTATGAAACTAGATCTAAAACTTAATCCAGAAACTGAAGTTATAGAAGATGTAAAATTTAAAACTTATGGTTGCGGAAGTGCAATAGCATCTAGTAGTATGTTTGTCGAAATGCTTATCGGCAAAACAATCGAAGAAGCAAAGCAGATAAAAGATAAAGAAATTGCTGAAGCATTAGAATTGCCGCCTATCAAAATACACTGTTCTGTACTAGCAGAAGATAGTATTCAACGTGCTATTAAAGATTGGGAAGAAAAGAAAGCAGGTCGAAAAGGCACTTTTTTAGACAGCATGATTAAAAAAGATGACAGCATGATTGGCCATAACGGAGGACCTAAATAGTGCCGGAAAAATTCAAGCCCAGTCATTCAATAAGGGATAAAGCAACCGGTAAAAACAAAGAGGTCCATTTCTATCTAAAACAAACACCTAAAGAAGAACTAATAGAATATCTAAACAGTCTATCTGCTAAACCAAAAATTAAAAATAAAGTTAGACGAGAACTTATTCGTAGAGGTATAAAAATAATATACGAATGATGACTATCATAATACTTACAGTCTTACTAGCTATTGTTTGTTTTGTAAGTATGTGGTTCTTGATAGACGTTTTAAATGACAAATGCGGAAGTAAAGGTATTCTTCCTGATTCATATGTAACACGTACAGGTGTTACACACACCGCAAAAAAATCTCGCTCCGAGCATATTAATTAAAATCATAATATACCCACTTTTTAAACTTTTTGATAAATAAGGTTGACAAATATATTATATTGTTATATTATAATATAAAAATTACTAATATTATTATAAAGTGAAATTTCAAAAATATGACTATGAGAAAATTCGAGATCATCTTGAAGTAACTTTTCTTGTGGCTATTTTTGTGATTTCATTATTTGGAGTAAACATATAATGGAATTTATTTTAATAAGTTTTGCTAGTATCGTAGTAAGTTACTTTTATTTGAAGTATGCACCTATGCATGACTTACACTATGTCCTTACTATGAGAAATATGGCAAACGAAACACACAGGACTAACGGAGATAATGAGCACATTAATATTGAAACTAAAGGAGAACGAGCAGGTTTGTAAATTTTGTGAAGCAATTAATTTTGTTTTCATGTTAACAACACCACTTGCACTACCTTTATTAATTATGTACGCCGCAACGTACAACTAAAAAATGGCAACAAAGAATTATACTGAAGCAACACCCAAGGATATCAAAAATTGGGAGAACACCGATTACTTCCGAAAAAGTGACTTTAGTGTAATGAAACTGTTTGTTGCTATTCCTACCCTTATACAAATATCAGCATTACTTGCAATGTTTGCTATCTTCTACCTAAATACCCTTATTTTTTAATAAATACAGTATAACAAAAGAGGGCACATTTATGTGGGAAATGATAGAACGCATGGCGAGTGATCGTCTATGGATTTATACAGCAATAGCTGGTAGTATCTTTGGTGCTTTATTCATTGCATGGATTAGAGATACACGTATTGCGCTTTGGGCATACGGTAAATGGGATTGGTTACTTGATAGCATTAGAGACAAGTTTGGTTGGACTTGGTTTAACCAAGATCCGCATGCTTGGCGTAAAGTAAATCCCAATATAGCCCGTAAGATCGACGAACTAGAAACTAGAATTATTAAACTAGAAAAGCATAGCCATCCATGTAAAGAACTACACGAGTTTGATGTTTGGCCAGAACTAGATGCTAGAATTAAGAAATTAGAGGGTAAGAAAAAATGAGTGACGAAATTCAAACAAAAAAAGTAAACATAGAACTAGAAGTAGATACAAATACAGTAGACAGTTCAAAAAATAGATTTCAATCATGGATTGATCTAGCAAAAGCTGTTGACAGTTGGAGAATTTTTCCACGCATTTTTATAACTACATACATTTACTTGCTGTACAAAGTTGTAATTTGGTACATGGGTATTGAAGATCCTACAATGGAACAGTCAGGACTTGTAAGTATTGTTGTAGGTGCTGGTGCTGCATGGTTTGGTTTATACACCGGAACTAGTAAAAAGTAACAGCATAATCAATAAGTAATAGTATGGACCACTATTCCGTACTAGGCGTATCTAAAACAGCTACCGATAAAGAAATTAAAACCGCTTTTAGAAAATTAGCGGCAAAGCATCATCCTGACAAAGGCGGTGATAGTAAAAAGTTTGTGCAAATTAAAGATGCATATGAAACTTTAATTGATCCGCAAAAGAGAGCTGAGTACGATAATCCTCAACCCCAATTTGGACAGTATCAGAGAGGATTTGATTTTAACAATGTCAATCCTGACATACAGGACTTGTTTGGTCAAATGTTTAGAAACGGTACAGACCCGTTTAGACCACCTCCTCGTAGAAACAAGGATATTACTATTGCCGCTAAAGTAACACTTGAAGATGTTCTCAAAGGTAAGAATCTAATTGCAAGTTATAAATTAAGAAGCGGCAACACCGAAACAGTTGAGATAAACATACCTCCTGGTATTAGAGATGGTGATACTATAAGATATGGAGGCTTAGGAGATGATTTCTTACAATTTGCTAGAGGAGATTTACATGTTAAAATACAAATTCTACCTCACACAGATTGGCAAAGAGATGGTATAAATCTTTATAGAGAATATTCTGTAAATGCTCTTGACTTAATTACAGGAACTAGTATAATAGTAGATACACTTGAAGGAAGACAGTTAGATCTTAAAATACCTAAAGGAACGAAGGTAGGATGTAGATTTAATATAGCACAACATGGCTTACCAGACAGACGTAATGGTGTGCGTGGAAACGCATATATAATAATAAATGCTCATATACCACAAATAGATAACCCACAGGTGTTAGAGTATATAAAAAGTATGAAAAAGATAATAAACAATGAAACTGATTAAATCTCCAGATCCGTGGTTAGAAAAGGTTGTAGATCCTTTTGATTTCGAAAAGCACGATGCCGAACAAATTTCCAAAGAAATGCTTGAAATTATGGAGCAAGAAGGCGGAATAGGATTGAGTGCAAATCAAGTTGGGTTCAATGGACAAATTTTTGTTATGAAGCCGCATTTGCTAGAAGATAATAGTCCACTTACAATTATTAACCCAAGCATAGAGCAAGTAACAGTAAACGCAGAATCTATGCCAGAAGGGTGTTTAAGTCATCCAAATTTGTTTTTAAAGGTTAGTAGACCTAGAGGTATTGTTGTAAAATATCTTGACACACAGCAAAAAGAATGTATAATAGAATTATACGATATAGATGCAAGATGTTTTTTACATGAATACGATCACTTACAGGGTATCGAATTTACTAGTCGTGTATCTCGCCTTAAACTTGATATGGCAAGAAAGAAGCAAATAAAATTAAGGAAAAAATATCCACATGGTTGAACCAAGCAAAGAACTACAATTAGTATTTGAAAAAGCAATCGCAGATGCTAGAAAACTTCAACACGAGTATGTTACAGTTGAACATATTCTATTCGCTATGCTTTGCGAAGAAAACTTTGAAAACATAGTTACAGGTTATGGTGCTGACCCTGCCTTTATAAAATCTAATTTAGAAAATCATTTAAAAACCGCTTTAGATGATATTAAAGTTGACGGAACAAAGCACAAGCCTAAAAAAACACAGGCTGTTGAACGTGTTCTAAACAGAGCGTTTACTCAAGTTCTATTTAGCGGTCGTAATCAAATAGAACTAAGCGATGTATTCATTAGTATACTAAATGAAAAGAAATCTATTGCTACATATTGGATAGAAAAAGCAGGCATTTCTAAAGACAGATTTGCAGATTACATTTCGAATGAGCATGAAGACTTTGATGATGAAGAATTAAGCGGTGCAGCCGCAAAAGCACTTCGTGCATTTACTTCTAATCTAAACGACGAAGTAAGAAAACAACGTGTAGATCCTATTATCGGACGTTCAGAAGAACTAGATGCTATTGCTCTTGCACTAGGACGCCGTCAAAAAAATAATGTACTTTTAGTTGGTGATCCAGGTGTTGGTAAAACCGCTATTGCAGAAGGTTTAGCATTTAAAATTGTAAATGACGATGTACCAGAATTCCTAAAAGAGTATGAAGTATACAATCTAGATATTGGTGCTATGCTCGCTGGCTCTAAATATCGTGGAGACTTTGAAGAACGTCTAAAGTTAGTCATCAAAGGACTACAGAAAAAAGGCAAAACTGTAATGTTTATCGACGAAGCTCATATGATGAGCGGAGCAGGAGCAGGCGGGCAAGACAAATCAAACGATTTGGCTAATATGTTAAAGCCAGCACTTGCAAAAGGTAACTTAAAAGTTGTTGCTTCAACTACTTGGGAAGAATTCCGTAAGAGCTTTGAAAAAGATCGTGCATTGATGCGCCGTTTCCAACGTGTTACAGTTGACGAGCCAAATGCAGAAGTAGCAAAAGATATTCTACGTGGTATTAAAAAGTACTATGAGGACTATCACAAAACACAAATCACAGAGCAAGCAATTGAAGCTGCTGTAAAATTAAGTGTAAAGTATCAAACAGATAAAAAACTTCCTGATAAGGCTATTGACTTAATTGATGTAGCATGTAGTAGATTTAATTTGAAAGATCCTGAAGTTGAAAAACTAGTAACAGAGGAAGAAATTCAATTTGAACTTGCTAAGATGATTAACATGCCTGTTGAAAATATTGCAGAGAAAGAAACAAGTAATCTAGCACATCTAGAAACCAACATGAAAAAAGCGGTGTATGGACAAGACGAAGCAATTGATAAAATTGTTGATAAAATTCTTGTTGCACAAGCAGGTCTTAAACCTGACGATAAGCCAATTGGTAGTTTTATCTTTATGGGGCCAACCGGTACAGGTAAAACAGAAACAGCCAAGCAACTAGCAGAACAACTAGGTGTAAAACTAGTCCGTTTTGATATGAGTGAATATCAAGAGAAGCACAGTGTTGCTAAACTAATTGGGTCGCCTCCAGGTTATGTAGGTTACGAAGAAGATGCTGGCCAGTTAATTACAAAACTACAAGAAAATCCAAACTGTGTGTTACTGTTAGATGAAATCGAAAAGGCACACCCAGATGTTTCACAAATATTACTACAGTTAATGGATAATGGTAAAGTTACAGGTAGTAACAGTAAAGAAGCAGATGCACGTAATTGTGTTCTTATCCTTACAACTAACCTAGGTGCAAGTGATGCAGAGAAAAATCTAATTGGATTCAACGACGAGTTTGAATTAGAATATGAAGATAAAGCACTTAAGAAATTCTTTGCTCCAGAATTCCGTAACAGACTTGATGCAACTATTATATTCAAGAAACTTTCTAAAGAAATTATGTTGAAGATAGTTGGTAAGTTCTTAGTTGAACTTAAAGACATGGTAAAAGATAAAGGAGTCAAGATCGAAGTTGATTCTGAAGCATTAGACTATCTTGTAGATAAAGGTTTCGATCCTAAAATGGGTGCAAGACCGTTAGCAAGAGTAATTGATAATGAAATCAAACGTCCACTATCAAAAGAATTACTCTTTGGTAATTTAAAATCTGGCGGTAGTGTAACAATTAAATTCAACGAAGATGATGAAAGCCTATACTTGGAAAGTTTAGGGGAATCACTTGTTGAACTTTGAAACTAAAAAACTTTTCTATAACAAGTACCTGTACAAGCTGGTAATACACAACCAGCTTGCTGTTATTTTTAGAGATAAAAATCTAAATTATGCTCGCAAAGAAATAGATCTACTACAGCAAATGGTAGACGATAAGCATCAAATTGTTAAAACTTGGGGGTTTAATAGGACAAGTTATATTGACCGTAGGCATTTTGATGATGCAAAAATCTTACTAAACCTATTTTCGCATTTTGATCACGACGAGTATAAACTACGTATAGAGCGCAATGATATGTGCTTATATACTAACAGTAATAGTGTTATTAATAATGTTTGTAGTAAAATCACGATAGACGAACTATGGCAACCAAATTTAAAGCACTTAAACTTGCTTGAAAAAAATGTTTTATTAGTCAACGGACCGTTTGATTACGAATATAAAGTTTATTTTAATGCAAGAACTATAGATGAGAACTTTCATAATTGGATTACACGCAACTCGGACAAAGTAAAAATTGGTAGAATAGCGTTAGAAGAAGTAAAAAAGGGATTTGCCCCCAACTTGTATATGTATGTTAGAGATGAAAAAGTTTTACAACTTATCAGTCTACTTGTTGGACATAATTTCCAATCTGTCCAAAGAGTTATCAGTACGCAAAATATAGATAAATAACTATATGCCGAGCAATAGTGAAACAATTTTATCAACACAAACACACGTAGGGGATAGTAGCGTACAGACCCATACTGGTGACAAATATAAAGGGGACGGTTACTATAGTCGTAGTGATGGTCTTCACACTGTACAATATACAGTGAGCGGGTTCCAAGGAACTATACAAATGCAGGGTACACTTGCTGTTGATCCTGGCGCAGATGATTGGTTTACTATTTCAAATACAGAACTTACTAGCACCGACGATAGCGGTGTTTATAATACAGGCTCACACATATATAACTTTACAGGCAACTATGTTTGGGTAAGAGCTTATGTTAGTAATTGGACTGATGGCACTGTAAATAGTATTAATTTAAATCATTAAGGTAACAACATGGAACATTTTGTAAGAATAGTAATGGAAAAACAAGAAGTTAATAGATTAGACGAGTCTATTTTTCCTAGTCAAGAGATATACGAAAGTGAGCAAGGTGCTACAGTAATTGAAATTCCCTTACCAAGATTGCTAGAAGAAGATGAAGCAGACGAGTATGCTAATAGACTAGCAAATCTTATGTTCAGTGAAGGGTATGAAGATTTTGATATTGAAATATCTACTGATGGTGATGCTGTTGTTACAGAAGAAACATATGACGGTGATGACTTTTTTGAAGAATATGGCGTTATGTGGTATAATGATGACGATATTATTGACGAAGCAGAATATCAAGGACGTAAGGTTCCGCTAGGCAAGCCAATGCGTGGTGATGTTAAGAAGTTCAAAGTATATGTTAAGGACCCAAAGACCAAGAATGTAAAGAAAGTTAATTTTGGCGATCCTAACATGAAGATTAAAAAGTCAAATCCAGCACGTAGACGTTCATTCCGTGCTAGACACAACTGTGATAACCCGGGTCCAAGAACTAAGGCACGTTACTGGTCATGTAGGAAGTGGTAATATGAAACTTTTTGAACTAGATAAAAAAGACGAATTTACTTTACCATATGACGTTGCACAAGATTGCCAATGTTATATGAAAAACGACCCCATGTTTTACAGAAAAGAATACTATCCTGTAATGTCATTACTTTCAGATAAGTTTAGAGCTGGTGAAGATATTAATTTTAATGAAGCTCTTTTGCCTTTAGTAAAATCAGCAATGGAATCATACTGTAAAAAGTATGATTTAGATCCTCCACAAAGTGTGTTTACTGATGTAGATCAAGAGTCAATTATCGAACGTATTAAGTCTGAGGAAATTAAGAACATAGAAGAAGGGGAATACTAATGTTTCTCCGAGAACTGTTTGAAGCACCAGCAAAAAAGGCAGTTCTTGCTTTTGGTCGACTTAATCCTCCAACAATTGGTCATAGCAAACTTGTGGATCAAATAAAAAAGCACGACGGCGATCATTATTTGTTCTTGTCGCAAACACAAAAGCCAAAAACAGATCCATTAGATTTTGCTACTAAATTAAAGTTTGCCAAAAAGTTTTTTCCTGGTATTAATGTAGGGCACCAAAGTGTTCGTACACCAGTGCAAGCATTAGAAATGCTCCAAGGTTTAGGATATACTGATCTTATATTTGTTGCAGGTAGCGACAGAGTAGAAGGCTTCCAAACTATGTTCGATACATACAATGGCAAGCCAGATAAATCAGGCAAAATACCATTTGAATTTAACACACTGAAAGTTGTAAGTGCAGGAGCACGTGACCCAGATGCAGAAGGTGCCGAAGGAATGAGTGCAAGCAAGATGAGACTTGCTGCCGCTGAGGGTAATCTAGAAGCATTTACACAAGGTGTACCAGATCCTAAACTAGCACAAACAATGTACGATGCTGTGCGTAACGGTATGGGTATCAAAGATAAAGAGCCAGCAACAGAAGGCATACGTCCTGAAAAACCTAACAAAAGCTCAGAAGAACTTATAGCAATGGGTTATGATCCAGATTCAGACAAAGTACAAAGTGCTCGAGAATATGAAGACTGGGTCGACGATCAACGTGCTAAAGGTAAAGATATAGACGAAGGTGATTTAGTTGTTAATAAAGCATCATTAAGATCATTTCTTACTAAAATGATACAAGACGCTATTGAAAAAGAAGAAGATATAGATAAACTATCACGTGTTCTTAAAATGCTTGTAGGTAAAGAAATTAAAACTAGAGGTGATAGAGCATATACTATTACTGATGAAGATATAAATGAAATACTAGGTTTTGTTACAAAGACACCTAAACGTACAACTGTAACAAAGAAAAGACCACCAGAAGAAGATTCTGTTAAAGATAAAATAGCCGCTAGAAGAAAGGCAGCCGCTAAAGGAGATAAAGACGCATGGACATCGAAGTTCTCAAAAAGTTAGCAGGCATAAACGAATTCAAAGGCTACTCAGAATACAAGATAGATGAAAATCCATCTATCACAGCCGCAGAACTAAAAAAGAAAGAAAAGAAACTAGGTGTAAAACCTGGTGATGCAGAATGGTTTAAGTTATGGTTTTCAAAACCGTACATGACTGGACCAGTACAATTCAGAGGACGCAAGAAATGAAGTTTAAAGAACTTGCAGAAGATGGTAGAATTGTAAAAGGTGTAAACACTACAGTAGATGTGGATGTAAATCAAATACCTAAAGAAGCAGGAAAGTTTGGTAACAAGGTTGACAAGGGTGGCAATCCTCCTACACTTAGTAGTAAAGTAAAAGGTAAGTCAACTAATGTACTATTTAATTTAGGACTTGCCGAAGGCAAGTATGCTGACATACATGATGTTAAAGACTTTGACCCAGATAACTTAGAAGTATGGGTTAAAGGCGTAGGTGTATATACACTAAATGGTCTTAAAAATAGATTAAAACAAAGACTAGAAGGTTTTATTGATAACTTAGATTACAATGCAGACGGTGTAGAAAAAGTTCTAAGTGGTACAGGCTATGATGCCTTTATGAGTATGCTTAAAGGTTATAACGAAGTAATTGCAGCATTAGAAACTCCGCAAATGAAGCGTAAGAAAACCATTGCAAAGCGTAAAGCAAAGTACAGCGAAGGAAAAGCAATACCTAACCCTAAGAACACATTCTTAGCAAAGTCTGACACAGCATATGATCACTATAAAATTGGTACAAATTTAGCAAATCTAAAGTCAATGCCAGCAGGTTCTAATGTAGACGAACCTGATGTTGTTATTGCACCGTATGCTGGCGAAAAAGAAACGAAGTATCTAATGAAGCAACTTGCACGTATAGGATACGATGTTCAAGATGCGTCTGGTTATCAAGATGCACATTTTGATGATGAGCCTACAGGTGGTGAAGCACCTCCACAAATAAAGAATCAAGGCAAACTAGGTAAAATTAAAGTTAGTAAACTTAAAAGTGTACAAAGAAACAGAGATTTACGTAAGTTAGAAAAACAACTAAGTAAGGTTAAAGACGGTAACTATAGTCCATTAACTATTGATCCTAAAGGACGTATAGTAAACGGACATCATAGATTTGATGCACTAAGACTTATGGGCGAAGAATTTGCAACTGTTAGGATGATTGACACTTCATTAGAAGAAATGATAGCAGAAAACTTTGTAAAACCACAACTAGATGTAGAATGGGACGAAGCAGAGCGTTATCCTGAGTTTCGCAAGATTGGAAAACAAGCATGGATAGAACTTGCAAAAAAGGGTAAAGAAATAACTATTACAGATGCAAGTGATATCAACAATACAGATGCCGCAGATATTAATTCATTTAAAAGTTTAGATAAAAACAAACAAAAAAGAGCGTTAGCACAATTAGAAAAAGGTTCAGTTGAAATGCCTATTGTTGCTGTTTACAGCGACGGTTATAAAGAATTAATTGGCGGAAACACAAGACTTACAGCAATGATGGCAAAAGACGGTAAAGCAACTGTATGGCAATTTGAAGTACCAGATGAAGTTGCCGAACTTGCAGAAAACTTTGCAGACGGTAAAGTGAAAGGCAAGAGTCGCCCAGGCAGAGTCAAAAAGGCAGGTGCTAGTTGTAGCGGAAGTGTAACTAGTTTACGTAAAAAAGCAAAAAAGTATAGTGGTGAACGAGGTAAGATGTATCACTGGTGTGCAAACATGAAGGGTGGTAAAAAATGAAAATAAAAGATATTACAGAAGCCGCTAGTGCAGGTGCAAGTTCAGCAGGTAGTATTGCAAGTGTCGTAAATCCTACATATGCATATGCAAAAGGAAAGAAAAAAGGCAAATACGGTGCTCCTGAAGCGCCGCAAGCAAAGAATTCAGACGGAACAGCAAAAAATGCACTTGATATCAAAAACAATTTGATGGGCGGCAAAGTAGCAAAGAGATAAATATACTTAGTAGGAGTTACTAATGAGAGAAGCAGAACTAAAAAATAAAGACCAACTTGTAAAAGAAGGATTAGCTGATCTTGCAGACAGAGCAGAGAAAGATCACGAAGTACAAATGGCACGTGCCGAGTTGTACAAAGCCGCTAAGTATTCAATTAAGTTACATGAGATGCTCAAAGGTGTAAGCGAAGCTGAAGGGCTAGAAGGTTGGGTACAATCTAAAATCACTAAAGCTGCAGATTATCTAAGTTCTGTATATCATCATCTCGACTATCAAGAAGCACAAGACGATATGGCTCCTATCGGCGAAGGCAAAGATACTTATTGTTCAGACAAGTGCTGTGGTTCTGATGTTAAAGCTGAAGATTGCACATGTCCTCCAACATGTAAGTATTGTAATTGTAATGCTGTAAGCGAAGGCAAAGGCAAAAGCAACAAACAAAAGGCTGCTATTGCTATTGCTAAGAAAGAAAAAGGCTATAAAGAGTCTTTATCAGATAAACTTTCAGAAAATTTAAGTCAAAAAAAAAGTTTAGTAGAAAAAGCTAAATCACAAGCACAACAAAAATTTATGGGTATGGTTTACTCCGCTAAAAAAGGAGAAGAGCCAGCAAGTCCAGAAGTTGCAAAAGTAGCAAAAGACATTAGTAAGAAAGATGCTAAAGATTTTGCCGCAACAAAGCATAAGGGTTTACCAAAGAAAGTTGAAAACTTATGTTCAGATTGCGGATACCCAAACTGGCGTAACGTAAAAGAAGAAAAGCAAAAAGGTGTTGACGGTAAAGTATGCTGGAAAGGCTACAAGCGTATGGGCACCAAGAAAAAAGGCGGTAAGACCGTTGATAACTGTGTAAAGATGTAGTTATGGATTTTCATAAACTTCAACATACATTATTTAATATAGAACCAACTAACCCTGCAGAAGATCTTGCTAAGTTACAAGCACAAGCAAATGATTCTTTGCCGCAGAAAAGTGTGGAAAATACCAAAAATTACGTGCAGGAAAGTGTGGAAGTTCCAGAAGGAACTATGCCTGTTGACAGAGAATACAGTATAAGTGACTTTGCTAAACTAGCAGGTGTTACTCTTACAGAAGGACAAAAGAAAGGTAGTGCAGGCCAACTTAAAGGCAAAGATGCATTTACAAAAAGCTCTAAGCCGGGTGGTAACGAAAGTCCACATCCTGCTAGAAATAAACTAGTAGGTGATAGTTTAGACAATAACATAGAAGAAGGCCCATTAGATGCTTTCCAGCAAGGTTACAAATCAGTACAACCTGGTGGAGCACTAGGTCCAGACGCACTAACTAAGGGTATTAGTAATGTGTTTACAGGTAAAGGTAAAAAAGATCCTAAACCTAAAACAACAAAAACAGTAGTAAAGAAGCAAAGTTATTTTAACAAAGAATTAGACAAATATTCGGATACACTAAACAAAATTTTAGCAGATCCGATGTTAAAGAAAGAACTATTAGATTTAATTAAAAAGGCAGAAACTAAAAAAGAGGCAAAGAAAAATAAGAAACCAGTTATAAAGGCTAGAGATCCTAATTGGCGTGATATGGAAGCATTACGTAAAAGTGGTGCAGCTGGATCACACGGTGACAAAACCAAAGTCATTCCTCGCAAAGAGAAATACAAGAAAGACTTTTCTCAAGAATCTATCAAAGAAATGCTTTATCGCAAATTAGCCGAAAAAAGCTCTTGACAAGACCTCAATAATATAATATAATAGTGTTTAAATTTAAAGGAGATCCTTATGGGAAGTCGTGTTTTCGGTGCCGATGAAAAGGCCAAACTAGAAAGACTAGTAAATGAAGGTGTTACAGTACTACAGGAAGTAGAAGATTTACAGTTAGGTTTAAAAGATACTGTAAAAGCCGTAGCAGAAGAACTTGATATCAAGCCAAGTTTAATTAATAAAGCAATTAAAATTGCACAAAAAGGTGATTGGGAAAGAGTGTCTGACGAATTTGATGACTTAGAAACACTAGTTGTCACAGTCGGTAAGGACAAGTAGTGCAAAGTATTAGGGAATTTTGGTTAGAAAGTTTGAATTCTGATCCGATTGCACACTATGCAGAAATGGTAGGTGCAATATCTGTTATAATAGGTAGTGCTATACTTACATATACTGTACTTGTGCCTAGACCAGATATATTTTTACCCTTTTACTTTGTAGGTAGTTGTGCAAGTTTTTATGGTGCATATAGACGTAAGTTACCTTGGGTATTAATACTAACTGGATGGTTCATAATTATGAACAGTATCGCCCTATCTAGACTATATATTTTATAACGCCAAAGGCAATTGCCTGGCAAGTAGAAGGTTAAGTTGGCCACAAGCAACGAAGGAGAATAAATGAGTTACGTTGACGCTATGTTTGATCGCGATTCTGATATCATCAGAGTTGTAGAGCGTAAAGATGGAAAGAGACACTTTCACGAGTATCAAGCAAAGTACACATTCTACTACAAAGACGAGCGTGGTAAGTACAAAAGTGTGTACGGAGATCCCCTAACACGTATTGTTTGTAAAAACACAAAAGACTTCCGCAAAGAAGTTGCCATCAATAAAAACAAAGAACTTTTTGAAAGCGATATTAATCCGATCTTTCAATGTCTAAGTGAGAATTATCTCAACCAAGATGCTCCTAAACTAAACATTGCGTTTTTCGATATTGAAACAGACTTTGACCCGGAGCGAGGCTTTGCTGATCCTAGTGATCCGTTTATGCCCATTACATCCATATCTGTATACTTGCAATGGATGGAAACTATGGTTTGTCTTGCTGTTCCGCCTAAGACACTTACAATGGAGCAGGCAAAGAAAGAACTTGAAGGTATCGAAAATGTAATGCTGTTTGAACGTGAAGGTGATATGATCGACACGTTCTTAACGCTGATTGAAGATGCTGATATTTTGTCAGGTTGGAACAGTGAGGGTTATGATATTCCTTACACTGTAAACAGAACAAGTCGTGTACTCAGCAAAGATGATACAAGACGTTTTTGTTTGTGGGGACAACTTCCTAAGAAGCGTGAATATGAAAAATATGGGAAGCAAGCAGAAACATTTGACTTAGTAGGTCGTGTGCATTTAGACAGTCTAGAACTATATCGTAAGTACACATACGAAGAACGACACTCATATCGATTGGATGCTATTGGTGAGATTGAAGTAGGCGAAAACAAAGTACCATATGAAGGTACATTAGATCAATTATACAACAATGACTTCCGCAAATTTATCGAATATAACATACAAGATACCGCACTACTAGACAAACTAGACAAGAAGCTACGCTTTATTGATCTTAGCAATGAACTTGCTCATGCAAATACTGTACTACTACAAACTACAATGGGTGCTGTTGCTGTTACAGAGCAAGCGATTGTAAACGAAGCACATAACAGAGGCTTACAAGTTCCTAATCGTCCTAGACGTGATGATGAGAACACACAAGCCGCAGGTGCATATGTTGCGTTTCCTAAAAAAGGCTTGCATAAATGGATTGGGTCAATGGACTTGAACAGTCTATATCCTAGTGTGATTCGTGCGCTGAACATGGCTCCAGAAACAATCATAGGACAAATACGTCCAGAGATATCAGAAGCCCGTGTACACGAAGATATGACACTTAAAAAGAAGTCATTTGCAGGTAGTTGGGAAGGACGATTTAGCACAGAAGAATATGAAGCTGTTATGGAACAGAAGCGTGATGTTGCACTAACTGTGGATTGGGAAAACGGAACCAGCGATGTATTAAGCGGTGCTGAATTATATAAACTAATTTTCGATAGTAATCAACCTTGGATGCTTTCATCTAATGGTACAATATTTACAACTGAGTTCGAAGGAGTTATTCCCGGACTACTAAAGAGGTGGTATGCAGAACGTAAAGAACTACAAGGTATGCTCAAAAAAGCAAAAGACGCAGGCAATGAAACTGAAATTGCATTTTGGGACAAACGGCAACTTGTTAAGAAAATTAATCTTAACTCTCTTTACGGGGCCATTCTTAATCCTGGTTGCAGATTTTTTGACAAAAGGATAGGACAATCAACTACACTTACTGGTCGTACTATTGTTAAACATATGAGTGCAGAAGTAAACAAAGTAATTACAGGTGAATACGATCATGTAGGCAAAGCAATTATATACGGTGATACAGACTCGGTTTACTTTAGTGCATATCCTGTATTAAAAGATGATATTGACGAAGGAAAAATTCCTTTTGATAAAGATACTGTGGTAACACTGTATGATCAAGTTTGCGAAGCGGCTAATACTACATTTTCAGACTTTATGGGTGAAGCATTTCATTGTCCAAAAAGTCGTGCAGAAGTTATTGCCGCTGGTAGAGAAATTGTAGCACAAAGCGGACTGTATATTACTAAGAAGCGTTATGCGGCACTAGTTTATGATAACGAAGGCTTTAGAACAGACACAGATGGAAAACCAGGCAAAGTAAAAGCAATGGGCTTAGACTTGAGGCGTTCAGATACTCCTGTGTTTATGCAAGAGTTTCTAAGTGAAATTCTTCTTATGGTGCTTACAGATGTTCCACAAGAAGAAGTACTTGAACGTATAACTGTATTTAGAAAAGAGTTTGAAAATCGTCCAGGTTGGGAGAAAGGTTCGCCTAAACGTGCAAACAAGATTGGACACTATCAGAGACTAGAGCAAAAACAAGGCAAGGCAAATATGCCAGGCCACGTACGAGCAAGCATCAACTGGAATACACTAAAACGTATGAACGGTGACAAGTATTCGCAAGAAATTGTAGATGGTATGAAAGTTATTGTATGCAAATTAAAACAGAATCCTTTAGGTTATACAAGTGTCGCTTATCCAACAGATGAGCTGCGTATTCCTGAATGGTTTAAAGAACTGCCATTTGATGATTCAGCAATGGCAGAAACAATTATCGATAACAAACTTGGAAACTTAATTGGTGTGTTAGACTATCCGCTAGAAGATACAAAGCAACACAATACATTTAACAGTTTGTTTGACTTTGGAGAGTAATATGAAAGTAAAAATGGAAATAGAAATTGATACAGAAAGAGATCAAGATCTAGCAACTATACGAGAGCTTATAGAAATGCTAAGAGCTTTAGCAGAAAACTATGAGGTAGACTAATGGAATGGGTTTTAGTTTACATTGCATTAACAGCACACGGACACCCTATTGCAAAAGAGTATGGTCGTTTTGACACTGTCAATGAGTGTTTTATTGCTAGAGAAAAATTAGCACTTGAGAAAGGTGCTAAGGATGAGTATTTTCCAATAGGTACTCAGGCGGTATGTATAAGATATGAGAGTTTAAAAACATGATTACAGGAAAATGGCTGTAAGAGGAGGTAACATGAAGGTAGGATTTACATGTAGTACATTTGATCTACTACATTCTGGGCATGTCCAAATGCTTAGGGAAGCAAAAGATCAATGTGATTACTTAATGGTAGGTTTACAAATGGATCCTAGTGTCGATAGACCTAATAAGAACCCTCCGATTCAAACTATTGTTGAACGTTATACACAACTAAAGGCTGTAGGTTATGTTGATGAAATTATTCCATACGGAACAGAACAAGATTTAGAAGACATTCTACAACTTTATAAGATACACGTTCGCATACTTGGAGAAGAATATAGAGATAAAGATTTTACTGGTAAAGATATTTGTCGTCAACGAGACATAGAACTATATTTTAACAAACGAGATCATAGATTTAGTTCAAGTGGACTAAGAAAAAGTGTTGTAGAAAGAGAAAACAAATGAAAATTCTTTTAACTGGACATAAAGGCTTCATTGGTTCAATGTTGCTGAAACGGTTACAACGTAAAAAGCATATAGTTTATACAATAGACATTGCTGATGGTGCCGATCAAGATCTTTTATACTTTGATAAATGGCCGGAACGTGTCGATCTTGTAATACATCTTGCAGGTAAAAGTGGTGTACGTGAAAGTTTAAAAGATCCAGCAGGCTATTGGATGAATAATATAGAAGCAAGCAGACGTCTTTTTGAAAAGTTTGAAGATACACGCATTCTTTACGCAAGTAGCTCTAGTGCATATGAGCCTGACCTAAACCCTTATGCTGCTTCTAAGTATTGTTTAGAAGAATTAGCAGAACGTTATCCTAACACATTAGGTATGCGTTTTCATACAGTTTATTCGGATACATGTACAAGAGAAAATATGTTTTTTAAAAAACTAAGAGACGGAACTTTAGAATATGTAACAAAACACTATAGAGATTTTGTTCATTTAAACGATGTACTCGATGCTATTGAAATATTAATCAAAGCAGAATACGTCAAAGGTATAATAGATATAGGAACTGGTGTTCCAGTTAGGATTCAAGACCTAGCACCTGGACTACCCATTCGTCTAAATACCCCTGGAGAGCGTGAGTTTACTTGCGCAAACACAGAAAAAATTAAGGCCCTTGGTTGGAAACCTAAATACACGGTAGAAAACTTCTTGACAAAGCAAGGCAACGATAATATAATAAACATTACAAATGGAGAACCCTTATGAAAGATATTTTACAAGACATTGTAGCTCATACACATGCACTAGGTTTTTTGAATCTAGTTAAAATTAATAGTGATGAAGGTACATCAGTTGAAAGCATGGCAGATGATAGATCTGTTATCTTATCAGGTGAAACAAATGCACCTGTAGCAGAATTTAAAGGCACGTTTGGTATGCCTAATTTGGATAAACTTGCATTGCATTTAAAAAATCCTGAATACCAAAAAGATGCTAAACTAGAAGTAGTTGAAGCAGAACGTAACGGTGAAGTTGTTCCTACACACATTCACTTTGAAAACGCTGCAGGCGATTTCCAAAATGATTACCGCTTTATGAACAAAGCAATTATTGAGGAAAAACTTAAAACTGTTAAGTTCAAAGGTGCATCATGGAATGTAACATTTAGTCCTAGTGTTGCAAGTATTGCACGTATGAAACTAATGAGTGCGGCACACAGTGAAGAGCCTACATTTAATGTTACTACTAAGGATAATAATCTAGTGTTTAGCTTTGGTGATGCAAGCACACACGCAGGTGAGTTTGTTTTCCAGCACGGTGTAGAAGGTAGTCTTCAACACACTTGGAGTTGGCCAGTAGCACAAGTTCAAAGTATTCTTAATCTAGATGGTGATATTACTATGAGCATTTCGGATCAAGGTGCTATGATGATTTCAGTAGATAGCGGCATGGTAAAATACGATTACATTCTTCCAGCACAGAGCAAGTAACGAATGAATAAAGACTTAACAGCAACACAAAACGATTATGCGATCTTTCTTCCTGCACTAAGTGGTTTCTATGCAACTTATGTAGGTAAGCAACGTTTTGATGAATATGTAGATAAGTCACGTATTCCTAGCAACTTTGCTAACGGTGTAGAGAGTTTAAACTATCTTAACAAACAAGAAGGTCAATTCCAATACAAATGGACACTGTATTCAGCAGGACACGCTGAATTAGACATCAACAAACACGCACCTAAAGAAGATATGGTGCGAAACAGAGATAGAGAAAATACTTGGCTACTGGGCGACTCGGGTGGCTTCCAAATTGGTAAAGGTGTATGGGAAGGTGACTGGAAAGATCCAAACTGTCCAAAAGCACAAAAGAAACGTGACGGCGTTCTCCGTTGGATGGATGCTTATATGGATTACGGTATGATACTTGATATTCCTGCTTGGGTTTCACGTTCACCTGCAGGTGCAAAAGCAACAGGTATTAGCACTTATCAAGATGCTGTAAATGCTACACGTATTAATAACGACTATTGGATGAAGCATAGAACAGGTGCTTGTAAGTTCTTAAATGTTTTACAAGGTGAAAATCATGCTGATGCAGAGGATTGGTATCAGCAAATGAAAGACTACTGTGATCCTAAAAAATATACTGACCATTTTAACGGTTGGTCAATGGGTGGACAGAACATGTGCGACATTCATTTGGTTCTTAAACGTCTAGTTGCATTGAGGTTTGACGGACTATTGGAAAAGGGTGTGCATGACGTAATGCACTTCTTAGGTACTTCGAAACTAGAATGGGCTACATTACTAACAGACGTTCAACGAGCTGTTCGTAAGTATCACAATCCAAACTTCCAAATTACATTTGATTGTGCTTCACCGTTTCTTGCTACAGCAAACGGACAGATTTATATTCAAAATGAAACCCAAGATAGAAGCAAATGGGTTTATAATGGTTCCGTCTGTTGATAATAAAAAGTATGCAACTGACAGCAGATTATTTAGAGATGCTGTATTACAAGATGGTATTTTTGCTAACTTCGAAGATAGTCCGTTAACTACTGGACTTAAGGTATCAGATGTATGTACATATGCACCTGGTGATTTAAACAAAATAGGTAAAGAAGGAAAGACCTCCTGGGATAGTTTTTCATATGCTATTCAAATGGGCCATAATGTTTGGAGTCATATTAATGCTGTACAAGAAGCAAATAGACAGTACGACAATGGAATTATACCGGCAATGCTTGTTGAAGAACGCTTTGACAGGGTATTTTTTAGAGATGTTGTGGAAGCAATATTTGCAACTGACAACAGAGATGAAGCAGAAGCGGTAATAGAAGAATTTAGCCGTTTTTGGATGTCTATTATAGGTACTAGAGGTGCTGTTGGTAAGAAGACTGTCAACTCTAGTACATACTTTGATAGTTTATTTGAAGTTGAACCTACTGTTTCAACTGAAGATGAAGAGCTAGACGAATCAAAATTAGAGGTACTTGAAGATGAGCAACTTCACGGAGAAGCACAATAAAATTGCAAATTATTTGCAAGAGTTGTATAAACGTCACAGATTACTTGACGACGAAATAAAAGAGTTGTACAATAAGTTTGCAAATGATGGAGAGATTAACCGTAAAAAAACTAAAAAACTTTGGCTCAAAGATGAAATACACAGGCTTGAAACAGAATTGAAGGACCTAGGATAATGCCATTACCAGAAGGAAGAACCCCATTAACAGACGGCGATATGGTTGTATTGCTACACAACATGGCTCGACAAATGGGCGAGCGTGATAAAACTATGGAAAGTGAAATGCGACAGGTTGCTGATCGTTTTTCAGAACTTTCTAAAGCGGCAGGTGTTGCACAGCATAAGGCACAACAAGGATGAAAAGAGATTACGAAACCGGCGTACAGGAAAATGTAAAATACTTTGTAGGTACTGAAGTTGAAAAAACTCCTGCCTACGGTATGCGTACACTGTTTGTTACAGATGTACAACCTGTAGATGAAATTGAATTTTGGTACGAAAAAGAACAGTGCGAACATATCTTCTTTGGTGCTAATCACAGTTTTAACCCTGAAGATCCGTGTAATGACGAAAGTTTATACGATTACTATCGTAAATGGGAAGACATGATCGAATACTTCTTAAATAAAGACATTCTTTGCACACTTGATATTCCTCTTAGTGCAGCACAAGGTACGTTCCACGACGGCGGACTATGTGAAAAAGATAACTTTATTCCGCAAATTCGTGTTCCATTGCCTTACACGAAACTTTGGAACTACAACACAATGATTAAGATTGATGATGTAGATTTTAAGGCAACTAACCCAGGTGTTTGGTGTCATAGTTTACACGATCTGTTAGATAGAGAAAAATTTACAGATTGGAGCAAATATGGACTTGACAAAGTTATTGAATGAAAGTATTATATAAACAATGCAACGAGAATCCTATCACGACTACATGGGTCGTAGATTAAGAGAAGAAAGTATGAATGACAGAATAAAAAATGCAGAACGTAGTATTTGGGTAACCTTTTCAAAAGAAGGTGTACATATGTACCCAGGTGCTGACACTGACCCTAAATTAGCAACTGGCGATTGGGATGATGTAAGTTTCCTCGGTGTTCCACATCGTCATATTTTTCATTTTCGTGTTCGTATTGAAGTATTTCATAACGACCGCGACATTGAATTCATTCAGTTTAAACGCTGGATGCAACGACTCTATGACGTCGAAGGCGTACTAGAGTTAAATCACAAGAGCTGTGAGATGATCGCAGATGACTTGTATCAAGAAATTTCTACAAAGTATCCCGGCCGATTTGTAGAGATTAGTGTCGCTGAAGACAACGAAAACGGCTGTTCAATCTTTTATCCTAAGAGCTAGTGAGACAAAAGGAAAACACACTATGGCTATTCAATTCAATAAGCCCGCTTATGACAAAATCTTTAGAGATTTGGAAAACTTTAAAGATTTCTGTAGATTTACTGGTGATGCAAAAAATGTTGCATTTGTCTTTGATGAAAAAAATTTATATGACGAAAAGTCATATGCATGGAGAGCTTATCAACGGCACGTGAATCATTTAAAAGCAAAAAGCCGCAAACTTGGTAAGAGTGTTAACCAAAGGAGAAACTAATGACTGTATACATTGTAGACATTGAAGCTGTAGACACACGTTATACTAAACAGTGGAAGGAACATCTTCCTAATCAGCTTCGTCGTGCTACAAATGTAAGTGTCGAAGTTATCAGTGGTGGAGAAACGCCTCAGGCTACAACGCCTGGGGCATTTCTAAACTTTGGCGGTACTAATGTGTATAAGAGTAAACAACTCGAGCAGATTGGTGAAATGTTTTGCAAAGGTAAAATTAAAAATGGAGATTATTTCTTATATACGGATGCGTGGAATCCAACTGTTATCCAACTTAAATACATGGCTGAGCTCTTGGGCGTGGACATTAGAGTCGGTGGCTTATGGCATGCTGGTTCTTATGATCCTCACGATTTCTTGGGTAGGTTAATTGGTGATAAACCTTGGGTACGTCATGCAGAGCAATCAATGTACGAATGCTTTGATGATAACTTTTATGCAAGTGATTTTCATATAGATCTTTTTGCTGAAAGTTTAGATATTAATGACAGCAAAACACACCGTGTTGGTTGGCCTATGGAGTATCTAAAGAACAGTTTAGATAGTTATAAAGGTATGGAGAAGCAAAATCTTATACTTTTCCCGCATCGTATTGCTCCCGAGAAGCAAGTAGAAATTTTCCATGATCTAAAAACCCAACTTCCAGAATACGAATTTGTTGTATGTCAAGAACAGACACTTACTAAAAATGATTATCATAATTTGCTAGGTGAAGCAAAAATGGTGTTCAGTGCTAACTTACAAGAAACACTTGGCATTAGTTGGTATGAAGGTGCTCTTGTAGATGCTATTCCTATGGTGCCTGATAGACTGAGCTACAGTGAAATGGCACTAGGTGAGTTTAAGTATCCAAGTGAATGGACTGAAGATTACTTTGCTTATAGAAAGTACAGAGGTTTGCTAGTTGATAAGATTCGTCATTACATGGAAAACTACAACGATTATCTTGTAAGTTTAGAAAAACAAAGAAGAAAACTTAATAAAGAGTTTTTCTCAGGTGAAGCAATTTATAATAGGATTAAACATGGCTAGTAATGATCAATACACTGATAACACATTTAGTTTTACATTAGATGCAAACAGTTTATTTACTTCTTCAGCTGATTCAACTATAACAATTAACACAACAGCTGATACAACATATACGTATGATACAGACTCAAGCACATATTCATTTAATTTAGATAACATTACAACTAGTTGGGATAGTAATAGTATTTCACCTAGTGAAGTTGAAAGAATGTGCATGCAATATCCTGCATTAGAAAAGGTATGGCGTAACTTCAAAAGTGTTTACGATATGTGTAAGCAGGATTACGAAGGCAAGAAAAAGTCAGGAGAAGTAGATGACCTTCCTTTCTAAGATTATGGACAAACTCGGTAGACGTCGAGTAATTACAGATAGAGACAGTAATGAACCTTACTTGATTAGATTTTATTTGTTTCTTAAGGACAGAAAAAACTTTCCTTTTAATATAACATTACATAAAGTTTTAAAAAGCGATGAAAAAGTTTTACACGATCATCCATGGAACTATGCAACATTTATTATTAAAGGTGGTTATTGGGAGCATATTCCTATTCGATCTCAAGAAGGTTTTGTAGTAGGTGCAACTCGAGTTTGGAGAGGACCTGGACACTTTCGTTTTAGAAAAGCAGATGATCTACATTGGCTTGAACTTGAAAAAGATGAGAACGGAAATGAAATACCTTGTTGGAGTTTATTCTACATGGGCAAGAAAGCACAAGATTGGGGCTTTCTTCCTTTTGTAGCAACACAAGGTTACAGATGGGTAAACCATAAAAAATATTTATATAAGGAGTAATATGGGCCAGTATGATGATTTAGTAGAAAGGAGACGTTTACAACTAGCTGCAGAGGAATGGGCTAACACTGTAAAAGCAATTCATGCACATAGAATAGATTCTATGCATTACGATAATTTTCCTGAAGATACAGAAAACGGAAGTGTTATTGATATTGAATATAACAGTGGACTAATACATCGTACATGTTCAGATGGAAGAAAAAGAGTTCTTGGAAGCAAGATAAAAACTGAAGAATTACTACAAAATTATGAGAGGTCACAGCGTGGTTAAAAAACAGTATTATGATTGGGCAGATATTGAACGTGCATGTTTAAGTATTGCATTGCAAATGTACAATGACAATTGGAAGCCTGATTACATCGTAGGCATTACACGTGGCGGCAATATTCCCGCTACTATATTATCACATATGTTAGGTATACGTTGCGAAGCACTTAAAGTTAGTTTGCGTGACGATGATAGCGAATGCGAATCTAACTGTTGGATGAGTGAAGATGCATTTGGTTATGTAGATGAAGAAGAACGTAAAATTCTTAAAAGTCGTTGGGACTTAAACAAACGTAAAAACATTCTTATTGTAGACGACATCAATGACACAGGTGCAACATTAAATTGGATCAAACAAGATTGGATGAGTAGTTGTCTACCGCAAGAAACAAGTGGATGGGATAGTGTATGGCATCGTAATGTTCGATTTGCGGTTATTACTGATAATCTTTCTAGTGAGTTTAAGGGCACAGTAGACTACAGTGTACACGAAGTTAATAAAGCAGAAGAAGATGTTTGGCTAGTTTATCCGTGGGAGAATGTAGGACAATGAAAGTAGATAACTTAGAACTAGCACAACAAGAAAATAGAGCACCATGGTCTACTGTTTCTTTAAACACAAGAGACTTTGTTGTTTATGAAGATGGGTTTCCTGTTACAGACGGGCATACTCTTGTTGTACCTAAGGAATCTACAGAAGAAAATTTACTAAAATGTTTTAAGTTTGCACTTGCTATGGGACAACAAAATGTAGAAGCCAGTAATAACATTACAGGGTTCAACATTGGTCTAAATATAGGTACTAGTGCAGGACAAACATGCATGTATCCACACGTACATTTAATATTCCGTAGAGATGGGGATTGTCCGGACCCTGTTGGTGGTGTACGTAATGTAATACCGGGCAAAGGCAACTACAAAAAATAAGGAAAGGAAAATGGAGTTGAGAGAAAACTTAATTAATGCGGCAAAGAAACACGCAGAGGCGGAGATTGAATTGCACAAAACTAACATTGAAGTCTATATGCAAAAAGTAGTAGGCATCGGCGAACACTCTGATATTGTTGAAACGATACAGAAAGAACTAGATGCAATGGCTACGGCAAATGACCGTTTAGAAATGTTGGAAAAGTATTTTGGTTAAAACCATAGATAATATACTTGACAAAAACCTAAATAAAGTATATAATATACAATTAATAGACATCCTCGTCTATAACTCGGAGAATTAAATGAGCAAAAGTAAAGAATTAACTGTACGTCTTAAAGATGCTGGTATCCGCTATTGGGCAGGTGACAACATTTCAGAAGTATTTCAGAAAGGCGACAAAGAAGAACTTATTGAAGAAGCAACTGTAGCATTTGAAAATGTTTTAGATACGTTGCTAATTGATAGACATAACGATCCTAATTCACAAGGTACAGCAAGACGTCTTGCTAAAATGTACTTTAATGAACTAATGGCTGGACGTTATGATACTATTCCTAGTGCAACAGCGTTTCCGAACGATAGCGATGAACGCTACGAAGGTATGCTAGTTGTACGTAGCGAACTTAAAAGTGTATGTTCGCATCATCATCAACCAGTAAGCGGTGTAGCGTATATTGGTATTATTGCAAGTGCAAAACTTATCGGTCTTTCAAAGTATACACGTATTGCACAGTGGTGTGCTAGACGTGGTACACTACAAGAAGAACTTGCAAATGAAATTGCAAAACAAATTCAACTTGCAACTAATGCAGATCACTTAGGTGTTTATATTCAAGCAACACACGGTTGTTGTGAGAATAGAGGCATAATGGCAACTAGTTCATTGACACAGACTACTGTACTAAAAGGTGCATTTAAGAATGATCCTGGTACAAAGAAAGAGTTCTTTGACAATATTAAATTACAACAAGAATTTAGTTGTGGAAAGTAGGTAGATATGAAACTACGTTATTCAGAAGCATTTTATAGTGTACAAGGTGAAGGAAAGTTTGTAGGAGTACCTAGTGTGTTCCTACGTACATTTGGTTGTAACTTTCGTTGTATGAACTTTGGATTAGAACGTGGAACACCTGCAAGAGCAGATGGTGTAAAACATAATCCAGAAGTAAAAAAATTACTAGATAGTAATATTATCAACACTGTTGAAAAGTTTGAGGACTTGCCTGTAATACATACAGGTTGTGATACATATGCAAGTATCTATCCTGAGTTTAAAAAGTTTATGATGGATAGAACTGTAGATGAAGTTGTTGAACATTTATTGTCACTTACTCCAGAAGGCAAGTGGACAATGGACAATGGACAAGATATCCATTTAATATTTACAGGCGGCGAGCCTTTGTTAGGATGGCAAAGGTTTTATGCTGATTTATTAGAACATCCACGTATGCAGGATTTGAAAAATGTTACATTTGAAACAAACACTACACAAAACTTACGAGACGATTTCAAAGAGTATCTCAGCAATCAAGACAGATTTAGAGTTACTTGGAGTTGTTCCCCAAAACTTTCAGTTAGCGGAGAACGCTGGGAAGATGCTATTAAGCCTGATATTGCTAGTCAGTATATCGATGTTGACGGTAGTGACCTTTACTTTAAGTTTGTTGTCGCTGACGAAACTGATGTTATTGAAGCTGGCAGGGCTGTGGAGAGTTATAGAAACGCCGGGGTGGAATGTCCGGTATATCTTATGCCGCTGGGTGGAAGGAGCGAAGAATACAAGCTCAACATTCAAGAAGTGGCTGAACTCTGTATGGAAAAAGGATGGCGCTTCACTCCAAGACTCCACATCGACTTATTCGGAAATGCGTGGGGGACTTGAGAATGCTTTTGATCCAGATGATTTTATTAAACAAGAACAGCGTGAGCGTAAAGTGGAAAAAGTAAACGACTTAGAAACTCGTGCTAGGGAGGCAGGACTATAATGGGATGGTGGAAAAAATTAATACGTGATGCAGGTATACAATCTAAAATTGATACACCTGTTGAAGAAAAGACCCCTGAAGATATACGTAGGGCGGCACTGGAAGAAGAAAAGGCACAGGCTACAAAAAAAGGAGAGCCTTGGGTAGCGGTACTAGATACGCAAGTTAATCCTGATAACATTCGAAACGGTTTCTTTGAACTTGATTGGAACAATGAGTTTATTGAACAGTTACTTGATGCAGGATACAAAGGAGAAACAAATGAGCAAATTGTTGATCAATGGTTTCAATCTTTAGTGCGACAAATGCTAGGCGAAGAAGGCCAAAGCACTGATAGAGATATGGGCTATATTAATGTAGTTCCTATTGATAAAGGAAAGTCAGAGGTGTCATAATGTTATACAACATAGACGATATTGGTGGAAAATTAGTAAAAGATAATGAGCAATATCAACTATTTGATAACACTAGTTTAAAAAATCTTGTAGTAAGTAAAACTAAATTACGAGCAGGTCAGTCTACTAACGGTCATAGACATGCTGGTCAAGAAGAAGTATACATCTTTACAAAAGGTCAAGGACAAATGGAACTTGATCATAAAATATTTGATGTAAAAGAGGGAGACGTTGTTTTAATAGAAGACAATGTATTTCATAAAGTCTATAATACAGATGGACCATTTTGGTTAGAATTTATTTGTGTGTTTGATGGGAAACGCTATGCGTGATGATTTAATGGTGCAACAGCAAGTATCTACTGTATGGCAACATATGGTAGGTGTTATTTGTTTAAATCAAACAAACCGTAAACAAGTAAAAAGAGTTCTTCCTGCTCTCTTTACAGCATGTCCTACTCCAATACATTTACTTAATACTACTTCTGAAACAATAAAAAATATTATTAAACCGTTAGGTATGGTAAATGTTCGTGAAAAAAGACTACGTAAGATGTCAGAAGATTACTTGACATGGGACGGAAATGATGCTACAATGTTATATGGAATTGGGAAATACGGTAGTGACAGTTATCGATTGTTTTACAAAAATGAGATACCTGACAACATCAGCGACCATGAATTGAAACGTTATGTACAGGAAGAACTAAATGGCAACTTATATACTAGTTGATACAGCAAATACTTTCTTTAGAGCTCGTCATGTAGTACGTGGCGATGTAGATACTAAAGTCGGTATGGCTTTACACATTACTTTTAATAGTGTTAAGAAAGCGTGGCAAGACTTTGATGCAGATCATGTTGTATTCTGCTTAGAAGGTCGCAGCTGGCGTAAGGACTTTTACGAGCCTTACAAGCGTAACCGTCAAGAAACTCGCGATGCTATGTCTCCTGTACAAGCAGAAGAAGATAAAGTGTTTTGGGAAATCTTTGACGAGTTTAAAAACTTTGTTAGTGAAAAGACAAACTGTACTGTTATGCAACATCCGCAACTAGAAGCAGATGATCTTATTGCAGGTTGGGTACAGAATCACCCTAACGATAATCATATTATTGTTAGTACAGATGGCGACTTTGCACAACTAATTGCACCTAACGTAAAGCAATACAATGGTGTAAGCAACACTATTATTACACACGAAGGGTACTTTGATGACAAGAAGCGACAGCCTGTTATAGACAAGAAAACAGGCGAGCCGAAGCCTGCACCTGATCCTGCATTTATGTTATTTGAAAAGTGTATGCGTGGAGATACAAGTGATAATGTGTTTAGTGCTTATCCAGGTGTACGCAAAAAAGGCACTAAGAATAAAGTCGGACTTATTGAAGCATTTGAAGATAAGGCTACAAAAGGTTACAACTGGAATAACATGATGTTACAACGTTGGGTAGATCATGAAGGTGTTGAACATCGTGTGCTAGATGACTATAATCGTAATGTTACATTATGTGACTTGACAGCACAACCTAACGATATAAGAGTAATGATTAATGATGTAATTAACAATGCAACAGAAAATCCTAAGAACATATCACAAGTAGGTGTACGTCTTATGAAGTTCTGTGCTAAATGGGATATGCAACGAATAGCTGATCAAGTTAGTTATTTCGCAGAACCATTACAAGCGAGGTATCCTCAATGATAAAAGCAAAAACTATTTTAAAAAATAAATTTTGGATTGTAGAAGAATCCGGCGAAAAAATTGGTACACTAAGTTACAACGATGAAAGGTTTATGCTTAGTTCTTCAGGCGGTGTATCTTTTTTTAATACAAAGAAAGCTGTTGAAAAAAAGCTAGGTAGCACTATATTTGATAGGGAGCCAACCGCAAAAATAGAAGTTACAAAAGAAATATATGGATATCCTACTAGCACAACTCCTTACAATGTAATTTATGATGTACATCGTAAGTTTGCACTTTTTACTAAAAGTTTAAAAAGCAAGAGCTTGTATTGTGCAGGATATTATATTATTCGTTTTGAAAAGGGTTGGGTTAAAAGTTTTTGTCCAAAACTAATTACACTAGAACGATATGAATATCATGGTCCTTTTAAAAACGAAATGACAATGCGTCAGGAATTATCTAATGCAAACAAAAAAGAATCTTGATCCAATAAACACTTTTCCAGTGCAACAGTTTATACAAACTGTAAAAAGTGCCGACAATAGTAGAGCAAAAGAAATTCGTTTGGATATAAACGAAGCAAAAAGATTAGCATTTACTCTAGGCGAAGTAATGGCTCGACTCAACGGTGATATGGAAGCGTTTATTAAAGAACACATGTCTAATATAGAAAATGAGCCTGTAGAGGTTCAATTAGACGGTGGATCTGACTGGAAATAACCACGCACTTAATACAAAAAAGAGATAAATATATACGTAGTTAACTAAGGATTACGTATATGAGTAGACCAAAGCCAAGTGTTCTATTAGAACATATTAACAAAAAAAATTATAGATGTGAACAAGTACTAGATGCTGATGCTATCTGGGCTGTCTTCTATAAAGAAAAACCTTTCAATCTTAAAAGTTCAAACGCCTTAACAAATTATCCTGGGCCTAAATACAAGAAAACAAGTTTTTCTAATCCAGGACATGCACACAATCTAGCACAAAAATTAAATGAACTTTTTGCATGTGACGATTTCAAAGTATATAAATTAGAGACAGGTGAAATTGTTACAGAATGAACTGGAAAGAAACCTATACTAAAATATTCCTTAAAGAGTTAGGTCATAGTTACAATCAAACGGCTATGAAGGAATATATGCCTCTATGGTGGCAAAACACTAGGAATAAAGACGAAGGTGGATTGCGACTTACAGAAGCAGGATTAGATATGTTAAGCAAAATAGATATTGCAACTTACGATATTACATATCCTCACGATATGCCAATGACTACTCAAATATTGATATTCTTAGACAAATTTATTGACTGTCCCTATTATATTGGACCTAAATCTATCCTTGTAACAAACCAAAAAAAAGCCGTAGAACTTAGCCTATTTTCAGGTGATATTAGGAAATACGGGATTACTAAAGCGTTATCAAGACAAAATAATTCAGAAAAAGATTAAAAAAAGGTTGACTTTTATCTTGTAGATGCTATACTATATGTATAGTTAGAAATTAGCACTGATAACTTACTAAGAGAGGTAATACATGGAAAACGCTATCACAAGAACAGTTTCGCCTAACAGCGCAAAAACAAGCATCACACATGCTATCAAGAAACAACGTCCTATCTTTATTTGGGGTCCTCCAGGTATTGGTAAGTCTGATATTGTTCACCAAATTGGTGAAACACTAGAGGCACATGTCATTGACGTTCGTTTGTCACTTTGGGAACCTACAGACATTAAAGGTATTCCTTATTACTCTGCAAACGACAATGCAATGGTTTGGGCGGCGCCTGCAGAACTTCCAAACGAAGAACTGGCTGCGAAACATAAACTTATCATTCTATTCTTAGATGAAATGAATTCTGCTGCACCTGCTGTACAGGCTGCAGCTTATCAACTTATTCTTAACCGTAAGGTTGGTACTTATGTACTACCTGACAACGTTGTGATTATTGCGGCAGGTAACCGTGAAGCAGACAAAGGTGTAACGTACCGTATGCCTGCTCCGCTTGCTAATCGTTTTGTTCACTTAGAGATGGCTGTTTCGTTTGATGATTGGTTCTCATGGGCTGTATCAAACAATATCCATAAAGACGTTGTAGGTTACTTAACTTTTGCAAAGAAAGACTTGTATGACTTTGATCCTAAAAGCCCAAGTCGTTCTTTTGCAACACCCCGTTCTTGGTCGTTTGTATCTGAACTACTAGAAGACGACCTAGATGAAACCACTACAACCGATTTGGTAAGTGGCTCAGTTGGCGAAGGCCTGGCTGTCAAATTTATGGCACACCGTAAGGTTGCTTCACAAATGCCTAATCCAACTGATATTCTAGCAGGTAAGGTCACGGAGATGACCAGTAAAGAAATCAGTGCTATGTATTCCCTCACTGTGTCATTGTGTTATGAGCTTCAAGAAGCTGATAAGAAACGTGACAAAGACTTCGATAAGAAAGTCAACAACTTCCTGCGCTTTTCGATGGATAACTTCGATACTGAACTAGTAGTTATGGGTATTAAGCTCGCACTTACACAGTACGGACTTCCAATCGACCCGGACGCTGTAGAGTGTTTTGATGAGTTCCATGATCGTTATGGAAAATACATTAAAGCAGCACAGAGTTCTTAAACTAGATAGGGTGGACTTCGTGTTCACCCTATCACCTTTTCTGGTTGACAAAACAGTTAAATATTAGTATAATATACATATAAATTAGAAAGGACATAGCACACATGAGCGTAGAAGGTAAAAAACACTGGCAACCTAATCCAGACTTAACTGAACAAGAACTTGCTGTTATGCGTGAAGAAGTACTTGATCGCATTATTGTAGCTCGTGTAGGTTTGCTTCTTAAGCATCCTTTCTTTGGCAACATGGCAACACGTTTAAAAATCCAAGCCGCAGATGATTGGATTCCTACAGCGGCCGTAGATGGACGTAATCTTTATTTTAACACTCAGTTCTTTAATGCAATGGATAATAAAGAAATTGAGTTTGTTATTGCACACGAAATTTTACACTGTGTATTTGATCACTTAGAACGCCGTACATGGCAGGATCGTAACCTAGATCCTATGATTAGTAATATTGCACAGGATTATATTGTGAACAATATTTTGGTACGTGACAACATTGGCACAAAACCTAAATTAGTTGACTGTTTTCAAGACTTCAAATATGAGAGTTGGACTTCTGAAGAAGTTTATGATGACCTTTTTGAAAAGTATGACAACCAAGAGCTAGAAGCTTTAGGTGAATTGCTCGATGAGCATTTAGATTGGACAGAAGGTGCAGGTGAAGGTCAGGACGGCGACAGCGGTAAAGACGGTAAAGGTAATGGTCGTCCTTCATATTCAAAAGAAGAACTTAAAAAGATACGTGACGAAATTAAAGAGAATATGATCACTGCCGCACAGAGTGCAGGCGCAGGCAATATTCCAAAAGGTGTAGATCGTTTAATTAAAGATTTAACTGAACCTAAAATTAACTGGCGTGAATTACTACGTCAGCAAATTCAAAGTACAATTAAAAGTGATTACACATTTATGCGTCCTTCACGTAAAGGCTGGCACACTGGTGCTGTACTTCCGGGTATGAACTTTGAAAATACTATTGATATTGCAATCGGTATTGATATGAGCGGAAGTATTGGTGATCATCAAGCACAAGACTTTTTAAGTGAAGTTAAAGGCATTATGGACGAATACAAAGACTATGCAATTAAATTATGGTGCTTTGATACCGCTGTATATAACGAGCAAGACTTTACATCAGATAACGGTACTGAATTACTAGATTACGAAATCTTAGGCGGCGGCGGCACTGACTTCGATGCTAACTGGACTTACATGCGAGAAAACGATATTCAACCTAAAAAGTTTATTATGTTCACAGACGGCTATCCTTGGGGTAGTTGGGGCGATGAAGATTACTGTGAAACAGTCTTTATTATTCACAGCAACCATGACAAAAACTTGCAAGCACCGTTTGGAGTAACAGCACACTATGAAGCTCAAGCAGCCTAATCCATTAAATTTTTTCAATGTAAGAAAAACTCATTTTTGCCCAAAGCATTTTGAAGTTATTACCGTTGATCAGACATACAATATGGAGCCTAGTATTACTAGATGGATTTCTGAGAATCTTAAAAAGAGATACTTTATTGCAAAAGATAACTCTTATACACATAAGTCTAATTCTTTAAAAGTAGGTTTTGAGGATCCAAAAGAAGCAAGTTATTTCATGTTGGCGTGTCCACATTTGAAGTACAAATAAATAAAGTACGCATATATATTATTATAGGAGATTAAAATATGAGCGATGAAAATAAAACTGAAGCACAACCTGCTCCTGAGCAAGCACCTGCACCAGATCTTACTGTGCAAGATCTAACAGCAATGAGAACTATCATTGATGTAGCAAGTAGTAGAGGCGCATTTAAGCCTAACGAAATGACTACTGTAGGTACTGTTTATAGCAAATTAGAAGCATTTTTAGGTGCTGTTGCAGCTCAACAAGAAGCTCAACAAGAAGCACAAAAAGAGGCTCCTAAAGGAGAATAATATGAAACATATTGGAAGACAAATTAATCCTAAGAGACGTTGTGCTGTAGCATACCGTGTAATTCCTAATGATCCAGATAACTGTTTAGTTGTTTTTACTGATAGTTTAGAGTCTGATGCACACGATTCATTAATGAACTTAATAGAATCAAACGCAGGTCAGACAGCATATGAACTTGCAGAAGCAATGAACAGAGCTGTTTTACCAGATGGAAGAAACATGTTGGTAGCATTTAGTGGTACAGGCAAACTTACTAAGATGCCTACAAGCCAGATCGAAATGACACCAGATATGCAAAGCACCGTTGTTCTTAGCGAGCTTAATAAAATTATTGCCGAACAAAAAGGCGTAACTGTTGCTGATCTTGCTCTGCAACCAGCAAAATCTACAAATAAGCCTGCAGAACAACCTGCTGTACAACCCGAAGTTACAGACTTAGGACAAGACACTGGTGTTCTTAGCGATGAAGATTTAGCGGCTCAATATCGTTCTCAAGCAGATGCTATGTTTAAAGAAGCAAAGCGTTTAAGAGAACAAGCGGAAGAATTGGTTCCTACCAAGCGTAGCAAGAAGTCCGCCCAAAGTGCCTAGAAAGAATAAACTAAGCAAAGAAGTAATAGACAAATGGCCTGAAGTACTCGGTAATATCGACATCAAAGTCGTACCTACTGAGTACATTAAGGCTGTTGAAGTAACCTTTACCGACGGAAAAGTGTGGATTATTGAAAATGATCCTAACCGTAGCATCCAATCAAATGCTGAAGCATTTGAACAAAGTATGGAAGATTTAATGGCGGAATACGAGGATGTTTTGCAGAGTGTTAACTTTGTAGTAGATATGGAACGGGTAAAAAAGGACATTACCAAGCGTACAAAAATCTTTATGAAGAAAAAGAAATAACACTTTTATGATAAATATATATGTAGACTTAAATCATTAAGGAGTTATAAAAAAATGGCATTGCGATTAAGAAGAGGCACAGATGCACAAAGACAAACACTAGACGGTGTTTCCTTACCAGTGCCAGCTGAAGGCGAATTAATATATACAACAGATACTAAAAAACTTTATGTAGGCGATGGTTCTACAGCAGGTGGTATTGCTGTTGACGTTGCTAACTCCGATTTAAGTATTGATGCATTAAGCGATGTTGATATTACATCTACACCTCCAACAGGTGGCCAGAGCCTAGTATGGAATGCTGTTGACGAAGAATTCCAGCCAGGTGATCCTACTGTTCTAGATAATAAATCATTAAATGATTTGCAAGACGTAGACTTAGCATCTAATCCTCCAGGTGTAGGACAAGTTCTTAAATGGAACGGAAGTGCATTTGTTCCTAATGACGACGATGCACAAAGTGGTTTAGTAGCAGGTGCAACTTACAACATTAACATTGCAGGCGATGTTTCAGGTAGTGTATACGCTGATGATTCTACATTAGTTATTGATGGTACTGATGGTAAATTCAAAGGTACTATTGAAACTACACAAAATGCTATATTTGACACAAGAGCTGATGATTTAATATCTGATATAGGTATAAAGATAATATCTAATGCAAACGTTCCTGGCTTAGAAGTTACTAGTCAGACTGGTGCAAGTGAAGGAACTGGTGCAAATTTAGGTTTTTACAATCATAACGGAACATACGAAAACCAAACAGCATTACAAGTTGGTGATAGCTTAGGAAGACTTGACTTTGGTGGCTTAATAACAATTCCGGGTGGGAGTTCTGTATCACTTGCTCCGTGTGTCATTAGAGCAGAATTAACACAAGAAAGTGATGGTGTAAGTACATTAGCACTTGGTAAATTAGTATTTGCTGTTCTTAATGGTCCGAACGTAGCAGATGCTGCAAAAGCAACATTTGATAATGTTGGTGTATTCCAATCTCCAGTATTACAACCAGGTGTATATGCAGACGATGCAGCAAGAGATGCAGCTGTTACAGCACCAGCAGCAGGAATGATAATCTTTAACACTACAAACACTAAATTCCAAGGCTACACAGGTAGTGCTTGGGTAGACTTAAACTAATCACATTACTTTAAAAACTCCTAAATGTAGGTTAAATACTACAGAAGGAGTTTTTTTATGACTAAATTAATTACAGATCCCCAAAACTATACTAGAGAAGACTTAAGAAACTTAGACTGGGATATGGTAAAGTTAAATGTTACTGTAGATCCTAAGCCTTTGCTAGAATGGTTTGAAACTGTAAAAACTACTTCTCCCGAAAGTTTATTTTTATTTTCTCAAAAAGACTTATTTGAATCGCATTTACTCGATCATCCTAGAATGAACGGCATATGTGTAGGTGATGCAGGATTTTGGGCATTACAGTGGCCTATACAAAGACGTGATGCTATACCTACTCCATTCTTTTGTAATAAAGAAAAATTTCCAGAAATGTTAGACGAAACATGGGAAAATAAAATGGACAACCATCTTGAACAATATTATTTTGGTGCGTACAAGAGTATGATAGATCAATTAGGAGAAGATGCGTGGACATGGGGTAGAGCTATGAACTGTGCTAAGGAATGTGGCATTGGGCCACATAGAGATCACGACGGTGAAGACATGTCAGAACATATGATTCGATTACACGTTAACTTGCAAACTAACGAAAATTCATCATGGCATTTCTTTTCACAGTTAGGAGAAACACCTGCTGATACTTGGCAATACGAACGTGCAAGTTATAATCCTAAGCCTGGTGAAGTTTACCTAGTTAATGTGAGCAATGTACATGCTCCTGTAAATCACGGAGATGAAGAATGGATATTGTTACACTCTGACCCATCAAATGACGCTGTAGATAGATTGTTAAAAAGCGAGACTCATATTACATACAATGGCTAACATTAAAACAAGATTAAATACTTCTATTCTTTACAAAAAGACTGACTGGCCATATCAACACGACAGCATGATTCCTAATACAAGTTCTAATTACTACGGACCTGATAACGAAAGACTACACGAGCGTAACAAAAAATATCAAGATAGTAGTTGGATATACAATAACAAAGAGATTAATTACAACTTCAACAGTTTAGGATTACGTATGTCTAATGAAGTAGATTTAACCAAAGACTTAATTTATTTTAGTGGCACAAGTTATACTTTAGGTATTGGTGTGGACGAGAAAGATAGATACACTGATATATTGTCTAAAGAACTAGACACACCTATGCTAAGTTATGCTGGTCCTACATATAGCACTAAACTACAAGTTATATCATTTTTTAATTATGTAAACTTACACGGTGCTCCAAAAAGTGCATGTTTTGAATTTCCGCCTGCACACGGATATACATTTTTTACAGATCATTTTGCTTTTACGTTTACTGGCAGTCATAGGCCTAAATGCAATTATGTAGAACCTTATGAATTACTAGAACGTACTGACTTCTTACAAAACGAAGCAGAAATATATGTAAACATGTTAGAAGTATTTTGTAAGACTAACAACATACCATTAACTATGTTTAGTTACTTTCCTACTACTTTGCCTATTATACGTATTAATATTGATCTACTAGGTATCGAAGATAATAATGAAAAATTTGCTAGAGACATTTGTAAACAAAACGGTACTATATCAGGCCATCCAGGTATAGGTGTACATAGACATACAGCAGATGTATTAAAGGATAGACTACTATGAGCATAACACTTTATACATCAGGTAGTACAGACGAACCTAAACAAATAACACATTCTTGGAAATACATTAATGAATGTGCTAGACGTAGTGCTAAAGAAATACAACTAACCAGCAAGGATGTTGTACTAGATGTGTTTCCTGCTAATACTATTGCACATTGGACTATAACAGCGTATCCTAGCGTTTTAAGCGGCGCACAGTACGTTTGTAGCAACTTTACGCCATATACATACATACAAGCATTTAAACGCTTACAACCGTCTTATATTGCGCTTATACCGCGTCATTTAGAGCTTTTACAAAGTACAAAAGGCTTTAAAGACTTAGATATGAGTTGTGTACGTTACATGGTAACAGGTAGTAATAAAATAGATCAAGACTTTATAAATGCATTTAAAAATAGAGGTGTACAGTGTGTAGCAAACTGGTATGGTATGACAGAGTTTCCGCCACCTATTCTTATAGGGTATGACAGTCCTAGTTTTGACTTGTACAATCGACCAACTGATGATCATATAATGTTTCACCCTGTATCTGCTACATCTAATTTAGGTGAAGCAATAATAAACGGTAGGTCTACAGGTGATATCTTTGACACACAAACAATGACATTCTCGCATAGAAGAAAAGAAGCAAATGGAAAAACTTGGAAGACTGACGTTTAGAACATTATCTAAAAATGACAGAGATGCTGTTGAGATATTTTGTAATTCTCAGTCTTATAGCAACAACACTTCTTTAGAAAAAATGAAATGGGACTGGTGCCCGTTTTGGTGTGCAGCATTTGACCAAGAACGTATTGTAAGTATTGCTGGCGCACACGAACTTCCTGAAGTATCACCTAATGCCTATAGACTATTATTTAGAGGCGCACAATTACCAGGCTACACGTTAGGCACTGGTAGAAATATATTTAAAACTGGAATACATTTAAGTTATCTATTGCCTATACAGATTGATTGGGCAACTAAAAATCCTAACGCACAACTTTATATTAGTACTAACATCAACAACGACGGTGGCAAAAGCCAACGTATGAATAATACTATTATGCCAATGCTTGCTAAAACAGGAATTTGGACTTTAGATCGTAAGATGGAGTTGTACAATGTTCCGCAGAACTTGTGGCGTATTAATGTTTCAAAGTATATGGAAGAGCGTAGCCGTTCGCTAAACACCTAAAACTATATTCATCAAAGATAGTAAAAGGTTTCTTTTTAATCTCAATTTCTTTTACTTGATTTTGCCAATAGGGCGTATTCTTACTTGTTGCTTCATAATGTAGTGCAAGAAAATCTTCAATATGTTTTACAACCTTAACATATTGTCTATTGTAAACTTTTTGTTTACCATATAATTTAACTAGCATTTCAATTTGATACTGTATTAACCAAATTGCTTGTGCTTCTAAAGGTTCAATAAATCCAGCACTTAACCCTATGTTTAGTATATTATCTTGATATGGTGTTGGACAATATTTACTTTCCCAATGTAATACTCGCATTTTGTCTAATTCAAGAGTATACGGACACTTTTCGATAAACTCGCGTTTAGCATCTTCAACTGTTTGATGTTCAGTGCTAAACACGTAACCATTACCAATGCGGTTTTGTAAATAAATGTTCCACATCCAACCATTACTCATGGCAGTTGTTTCTGTATAGTACTTTAGCTCTTTATCATAACTAGGTGCTACTACAGCACAATTATTTTTAAGGCGTGTACTAACCATTTCTCTTTTAGGAAATAATTTATTAAATCCTGTACAATTAATAATTAAGTCAGCTTGTAAATCATCAATAGTATCTAATGTACGTGTTTCTAATTTAACACCATTTGGCAATGCTACTTTATCACGCAACATAATACCAAATTTATTTGCATCTATATGATATGCATGACGCCATTTTTTATCTGGTAACTCGTAGTTTTCCATCCAATGCATTTGCTCGTCGTGTTCTGTTTCATCAAAACAAAAATGATGAAACCAACTTTCGCCGTGCCAATTTTTATGTTTAATTGTATACTTACGAACCGCATCACAATTATCAAATAAGTCTTGCTCAGTTAATCCGCAATCATGTATAAAGTCATACATGCTAGGCAGTGTACTTTCACCTACACCTATTATAGGTATATCTTGACTTTGGATAACTGTAATATCCCAGTCGGTCTTTTTAGAAAGATATGAGGCTGTCATCCAACCTGCTGTTCCGCCGCCTACAATAATTATATTCATACGTTTATTTGTGTCCTTAAAAAAATATTTATTTTTCCTATGGGTATTTTAAAATGTAAATGGATTCTATCTGTAGAACCTTTGTTAATCGTAGTGTGTATACGTTTTGTATTTACAATGTAAACATTATTAGGTTCTAATACATACGGGTGTTGATCAATAATAAAATGCGAATCGTTATTAGCATACAACGGAATATGTACTCTTACATGCTCGTCTTTATCTGCGTGAGGCGGTATTCCAGAATTTTCAGGATGCCCAGTAATAACTAATTCTTCTATATAAGGAATCTGATCGTATAGTTTTTTAGCAAAACCTTTGAGCATCTTAGTAGGCTTTATAATAGGATCAAATGCTTTCTTGTCTTTACGCATACCTGGAGGCAATGGACGTTCGTCTACATTTTCGCAATTAGTTAATATAGCGTATCCGTATAATCCTTTTAGATTAGTTCCTGGAACTTCGGGCATTGTCCATTTTAGGTAATCAAAATTATCTACAAGGTCATTATAGTATTCTTTAAGTTCATCAAAATTAAATTTTACATTTTCTATTTTTTTGCAATCAAAATTTATTTGAGCTGGATCTAATATCCACTCTGTATTAAGTAATTCATCTACATTGTCTACAGGTATTTTAAATATTAAATGTACTCTGTCTGTGTCGCCTTGATTAATTGTACCATGTTGATTAGTAGTATTAATAAGATATGCTTTACCTTCTTGCAAATTATACTTTGAATCACCAAATACAAAATAACTTTGATTATTCGTTTGTATAGGTATATGCACTTTTACAAACTCAGTATTATCTATATGTTGTTGTATAACTGTATCAGGTGGGTGGGCACTTATAACTGTTTGTCTAATATCAGGTATTGCATCTACAATATACTTGCCAAACCCAAATACAAGCTCAGTAGGATTATCAAACGTACCTAATACTTCACTGTCATGTTTAATGTCATATGGCGGACAAGGCTTTGTAGTGTCTTTTAAATTACTTTGTATAGCCCAACTGTATACATTGTTTACTTTGTGATCTAATGTATTTGTACTATCTGGTTGCCACTTTAAGTTGTCATACTGAGATACTTTAGCATAATAGTCTTTTAGTTCTTGCAACGAAAATTTAAAGTTAGGTAATTCTTTAATATCAAAATCAAACATCATGATACCTTTCTAATAGACTATAAACATGTTTGTTATGACCTCTGTCATCTATTGTTTCGTTATTATAATACTTTTTAACATAGTTGGCAACAGCAACACTTCTCGATTGTCCTTTTGCACAATATACATGTAATGTAGCACCCTCTGGTATTTTGCGTATAAAACTTATAATTTGTTCTGCTTGTTTATCGCTACATGCTGTGGCATGTATTATTCGTTGTGTGTTATTGTACCATTGTATTGCTTTTAATCCTGTTTTTTCAACATCTTCAAATTTTAAATTTAAAACATTATCTGCATCTGCCATAACAGGCTCAGAATGTATCCAATTACCATTACTGTGTATACCAATAAGATATTCGTTGTTAGGTATAGGGTGCATATCTTTCATTGCATATGTTTTTACATTAACCATGCTTTTACGTCCTCGATCCACACTTTACCATAAAGATGTACTCTGTCTGTTGTACCTTTGTTTTCAACACTATGAGGAAGTGTTGTGTTTACAAGATATGCCCAACCTGGTTCCATGTGATATTCTTTACCGTTTATAATCCAATTACTATCTTTGTTAGTGTGTATAGGAATATGTACCCTAATTTTATCTGGACTGTCTTGATGTGTAATTAATTTAGTTCCAGTTACATGCTCAGTTACTAACCATTTTTTACTACGAAAGGGTAGACTTTTAACAAGCTCTAATCCGTATCCTGTAAAACATTTTCTAGGATTTAATTCATCATTATCATTATCCCTATACTCCGGTTTTGCACAACCTTGCTCAAAAGGTTTAGGACCTTCTTCGTCACTATTCCAGCATAACGTATAATAACCAGTTTCGTCTGGTATAATATGTCCAGTCTCCCCAGTAGGGTCACTAATTGGAAACTGCCACACATGATGATTTTCTCCTACAACAAATTTCCAATCTTTATAATTTTCTTGTAGATCATTATACCAATCCTGTAACTTTTTGACATCAACACAAAATATACGTTTAACGTCAAATCCTAGATCAACTGTTTGATGCTCTTCTATATATCTCTTCATTTCCAATTAACTAAATCCATAAATTTATCATTGCGTATATCTGAAATAATATTTGCCCTTGCTGTTGGACTAAAGTTTGTAGTAGAATGTGTAACTCTTGAATTTATAATATAAACATTTCCTGGTTCAAAGTTATATTCTCTATTCCATTTTTCTCCCCAATAAAATTTACTATTGTCATATGTCATAGGAATATGTAATCTAGCACAGTATCCGTCTGTATGCGGATGAAGTATATGCTCAGGCATGTGTTGCGTTATTCGTGGATTGTAAATATAGTTGCCTATTTCTTCTACTATAGATTTCCATTCTCCAAAATTATATTGGGTAAGATATGTATTATCATTATAATCAAAATCTTTTACAACATTACCGTCATTATCAAAGTAACTTTTTAATTCTGTAAAAAATTCTACGTCAGCAGCCCAAGGAGGCGGAAGGGGTACATCTCTGTGAGTTGGCCAAGTTAATGTCCACGAGTTAATTAATGCTTCATATGTTTTGTTACGTTCCCATTCGTAATCATTTGTATCGGTAGTAAATTTATTATTGACAGATTCTTTTATGTACTCAGAACATGTTTGAAAATTAAATTTTAAATAATCTAAGTTAGATGTAACAATATTATACCAATATTGTAAATTTTTTATAGCTATTTTTTTATCTAATATAATAATGTCCCATTCTAAACTTTCTAAAACTGACAGGTCAACTTGAGAAGGTTTTAGAACTTTATCCATTAGTCATTCCTATTACATTTAAAATATGGTCTTCTGTTACCCTTGTAATTATATGAGATCTATAGTCGTCACTTTCGTTAGTAGTTCCATGCCAATCTCCAGTGTTAAGAATATATGCTTTACCTTCTTTCATATGATACGAACGTTCTTTATTTTCTCCGAAATGGAAAAAACTGTTTTTGTTGCTTTCTATTGGAATATGTAATTTAAGTACTTTACTATCTATATGTTGACGTATATACATACCTGGATGATGTCTAGTAACAATCGCTTGTCTAAATGCATCTGATCCTAATTCTTCTACTAACTGTTTGAAATAGCCAAATTGTAATTTAGGCATAATTTTTGCATCGTTAATAAAGTTATCATAATCTACTTCAGGATACATTTCAGCATTACACTGTGCTGGAGGAGGCAGTGCTTCGTAACGTTCTATAGGCCATGCTAAAGTTACACCATCAATTGGTCCGCAATAGTAACCGCAATACCCTTGCTCTACCATTTCTTTACTTTTTTCTAAATTAAGTTTTTCGGACATCTTGTTAAAGTTAAACAACATGTAATCAAAATTTTCTTTAACGTCAGTCCACCATGCTTTTAGACTTTCGACATCTACGTTATAATTTAGTTCAATTATATCCCAATCGTTACTATTATATAAGAAGTCGTGCGTTAAGCCATGATTATCAGGATCGTAGTTTTTAATTATTCTCGAATCTTGGGTGTGTTGTGCGTTTTCCATTTCTTAACCTTTCTCTCATATCCATTGCGACATAGTCATGCCCATATAGCACTAAGTCTTCCGGAATCATTTCTTCAAATTTAAACCAATGCTGTTCAAGTTGTTCTGGTTCTACATTCCATTGTAGCATTTCGCTTGACCAAATGTTTGTAGTCCACAGTACTTTTGTTCCTTGTACAGTATTTATTAGCTCAAATAACTGGTTAGGTTGGGTCACTATGTCTACTACGTTAAAGGTATGTTTTAGTTGTCTGTATCTATCCCATAACTCTTTAAACGCTTCTCTACCCCCATGTTCTTTAACTTCTTGTTCCCAAAACTTTTTATAGTTTCCTCTGTAAGTACTACTAAAGTTATAACTGAGATCATGCTCTAATAACCATTTGTCTAAATCATATCCATCCCAAGTTTCTAGCAAATGTTTTTTGTAATTTAAACTTGCTTCACACCAATCAAAATAATTTACTGTAGTGTCTTTATGAAAACCGTTCGAGTTTAGTATAGCAAGTGGCTTAAATCCAGCGGCTGCACTAAACAAATGATCAATTAATTTACCATCTGTTCTTACACCTTCACCTGATAGTGTTTCTGTGTTAAATGCGTATACTCTATCCTTTTCTATAAATTCTTGATAGCCAAGTTTGCGTATCCAAGCCGCTTGACTTTGGTTTAGTCCATCATCTTGATCTTTGTTAAGCCATGCATTTGCAAGTTGCTGTGTATTCTCATATGGATATAAAAATACTTTACAATCACGCATGTCATTTGTTAAATTATCTATTCTTATGCCTGCTCGTATAGCAATATCTATCCAGTTGCTTCCATCTGCTGTAATTTCAATATGGCTTTCTTGTGCGTTGTCTGCAGGACCTATCCATTCAGGAGTATAATGACTGTGTACTGTATTTTCACTAAGTTTGTAATTTTGTAGTAAAGGCTTTCTATCCTTAAATACGCCCATTTCATCAAACTTCGGCTTGCCAAGTTCTACCCATTTTTGTAAATTAACAAATAGATATTGTCTATGTAACCCAGGATACGAACCTTGAATTCCTGTTTGTGCTTCTTTGTCCATTATATGACCTATTGCAAAGAAGTCTTTATTGTTATCATAGTAATTTAAACTTTGAGTTATTAAACTAGGGCCTCTAAATAAAAGTAGTCCTTGACATGCAATCATTGCAAATTCTTTATCTTTTTGAAGACTTTGTTCTAATATTTCTTCAACAGTTTTATGAAATCCTACATAACTACACATGCCCATTTTAATCATACGATTAATATAAAAATAGGTCATATCAAAACATCTTTTTTGTAACCACTTATTATCTATGTCACGATTAATATTGAGTATGCCAATTCCTACTCTGTTATCAATTTTTAGATCTTCGTAATAACGATCAATAGTAATACTATTCCAGTCTTTCATTTTACCCTCTATTAGTATAGTAACTTTCTCTTAAGACATAGAAAAAATCTCTAATGCGTCTGCCAAGTTCATAGTGTATGATCATATGTATTCTTGGCTTATCGCTGTTATTATATACAGCATGTACATTAGATATATCCATTAGGAATGCACTACCATTATTATCAAATGGAACTCTGCCATGATCTTTAAAAACAAATCTACAACCTTCAGGATTGTTCAAACTAATATTACAAACACTTAAACGCTTTTCTTCATCTGCTCTATCTTGGTGTGGAAGAATATATCCACCTGGTTCGAGTAACATAAACCTTACACGATTTAAAAATTCCGCTGGCCATACATCAGTTAAAAACTTTTTTGTTACTGGACATTCATCTGCTACCCAAGTCCAATCTAACTGTTTAATTGATTCTTGTCTATCACCATAACTATTCAATGTTTGGGTGTCTTCATTTAGTCCGTGTAGTGTTAGACTTTTCCAGCCTTCGCCGTATTCATCTCTGTGTACATGAAACTTATCTACAAGTGCTTCTGCTTCTGCATACATTTCTTTCCAAGGTTGATTATCTAATGCACTTAATCTAAAACACGGCCAGCCGCTTTCCATTACAACCCATTTAGGATCGAATTGTTCTGGATATATTATGTCTATTTGCTTATCATTTTCGGACAAATATTTCTCTAATTCAGCATTCATGTTTACTTTTTTCTTTACCCCGTGTTGTTAAATATACTTATGCTAGTTTTTAAGGAGTATGTTTAGTCGTGAGATGCAAATATCTTGATAATCAAATCAATGTTGGCACCAACGGATCATATAGATTATGCTGTATGAGCTTAGAACCCGAAGGCGAATACAATATCAAAACACATACACCACAAGAATGGCACAACAGTGAATTCCATAGAGGTATCAGAGAGCAAATGGCTAGAGGTGAATGGCCTGATGCTTGTAGACGTTGTAAAGAAATGGAAGAACACGGATTACAAAGTCAACGTCAAAAAGAAAGAAGATACGGTCCAGGACTTAGCCATTTAGACTTACGTTTAGGCAATAGTTGTAATTTAAAATGTATTAGTTGCTGGCACATGAGCTCTAGTTCAATAGCAGAAGAAGCCGTTGCTATGCACCAAGCAGGTGTTACACCATTGCATGGCGTATTAGACGTTCCACACTTTAATTGGGCTGACGACAAAGCATTTGATAAATTACTTGATCTACCAATACACGAAGTATATATGACCGGCGGCGAACCTATGATGGTAAAACATTTGCCACGCTTTTTAGAAAGGTTAAGTCCAGAAACAATTATACGGTTTAATACTAACTGTACAATTTGGAATCCTAAATTAGAAAAATTACTTAGGAAATTTAATATGGTAATTATGAGTTTTAGTTTAGATGCGACTGACGATCGCATAAACTATATTAGGCACGGCACCAAATGGAAAGAAGCAGAAGAAAATGCAAAACGTTGGGCTGATTTTTGTAAGGTTGATATAAGTCCAACTATTAGTATTTTAAATGCATGGTTCTATGATGATATAAAAGAATATGCAGACAAGCGTAATTGGAGCGTCTTTGAAAATTTACTCATGACACCCGACTGGTTACATGTTAAGAATGCACCCGACGAATTGAAAGCACAATTTCAAGGTGTAGATAAATGGATGAATGAACCTGCTAATCTACTTAAACAAGAAGAATTTAAATATAATATTAATAAGTTAGACAGCTGGCGTAAAATGTATATAAAGGATTACCTACCTCCGGTAGCAAAAGCATATGGACTTAATTAAAACAAATAAACAAAAAAAGCGAAGTGTTTACAAAGGCGATGGTTACTATAGAAAACTATGGCATTTTGTAGATATGATATGGCTAGATGAACATGTAAAAATGCTAAACAGTATTGTTCCTAACTATGTTGTAGACTACGGACATAACGAAGATTCTATGTGGTTAGACACAAAAGAAATAGATGGAGTTCCAGCAAGTACACTAGAACACACACCTGAATTTATAAAAAGAGTATATAAATTTTGTTTAGAAAATATTGAGCAGACTTTACCCTATGTACATGGCGACTGGGTATTAAGTAATATAATTGTTAACGGTGAAAACATGTATATGGTCGATTGGGATAATTGCAATGTATATCCTAAACATATAGTTATAGAAAAAATGCAAAAAGACTTACGTAGTGCATTTGGAGATAAATTTGACCCCTCAAGCATTTAGTTACCCGACTGTTGGAAATAACAACATGATTTATTGTGCGCCATACGGCCTTACTGAATCTGTTGACTACATGATTAAGTACAATCCAACTAATCATTCAATTACTAAAATACCATTATTAGTTGACTCAACTACCGAAAAGTGGCAAAAGGGTATTGTACATAGAAACAAAATTTACTTCCTACCATACAATGAAAGCAATATATTGGTATTAGATACTAATGACGATAGCATAGAATACTTAAATTTAGAAAAGAAAGGACAAGGAAAATATATTCAAGGTCACATATACGGCAGACACATTATAGCATTACCGTACGGCGAGCACGAACCATTTAATTATGTACTAGACATTGATATGCGTACTAACAATGTAACTACTAGACACTTAGCGTTGCCTGATGAAACAAAAAGATGGCATACTACCCAAATGTTAGATGGTATAATTTACGGTTTACCTCGAGGAGAAAACTTAGGAAATACATTTAATTCAAGGATAGAATACGACTGTTTTAATCGTACTTATAAATTAATAGATATGTTGCCTATACTATATGATTATAAAGACGTAAGACATGCTAATAAAAAATGGACAACACTTGCAAAAGCAAATGATAAATTGTATGCAGCACCGTATTGTGAACATAAAGAATTTGACCTTCTTGCAATTAGAAAAGAAGGTTGGGAATATATACAAACCAAACAAACAGGCACTAGCAGAAAATATTTTTCACACACTGTAACAAAAAATGGTAAAATATTTTTTCCGCCAGCAGGCCACGATGAGGACTGGAGCGAAATGCTTGTTATAAACAGTATGACAGATGAATGGTATGTTAAAGATTTAGGCATTGGAAAAGAAAGTAAAAAATATTTTGCCGGAGTTGAGAACAGTAAAGGAAAGTTATACTATATCCCTAGAGGAGGATGTGTTTGCGAGCCAGAGGATACATGGAAAAGCCAAGGTGACTTAGCAGAAATATTAGTTATTGACACAAACACAGAAGAGCATTATACCATAGACGTAAGTAAATATTTTACAGATAATACTACTATTGAAAAGTATAACCAATGTGTAATTATTAACGATATCATATATGCCTTTCCATACGGAGAAAGTGAGAGTTTTCAAACTGTACTAGTATTTGATACAAAAGTTGAAAAAGTTATAAGGACAATAGATTTAAATGATGTATAAAGCATTTGAAGATTTCTACAAAGAAGAAAACATAAAGCACTTATTACTCCTTGACTGGAATGGTATATTAACAAGTCCGCCATTTGCTACTGAACAATGTAAAGAGTATGCAGATGTTTGGCGTTTTAAAAAAGATATTATCAAATTAGATCTACCTCCTGCTACTAGTAAAACTAATGCTCCTATTGTTTTAGATAACGATTTATGGCTTATACCATACGGCATATACGACGAACTTAATATTGTAGTACAAATTAAAGACAACGATGTAGTGTATCACAAATTATCGTTTGCAGGCAAAGGGCAATTTTACAGTATTGCATCAAACGGTACATCTGCGTTTAGTTTTCCTTTAGGATACGAAGATACTAACTACGGACTGTATATTAACGAAGGTAAAGTTAGCGAACACAAACTACCCTACGAAGGCAAAAAATTACATATGGGTACTGTATATTGCAATGGCAGATATTGGAGTATGCCGAGAGGTGATAATCCCGGGTATAACAAACTACTAAGTTTCGACGGTAATAATTTTGAAAGTTTTGAGTTAGACATCAATAGTAATATTACTAGAAAGTTTAGTGATATAATAGTAAAAGACAATACACTTTACAGTTTGCCTTTCGGCGAAACGCCTGGTATGACAGAAATCGTAGAATTTGATACAACTACTAATAGAGCAATATATCATAATTTAACACTAACTAATGACTTTGCTAAAAAATATAATTGTGGCGTTTTAGTTAATAATAAAATAATTGCATTACCATATGGTGACGAATATAGCCAAGATAGTAATTGGGGTGTAGTTTTTGATACTGACACGAAAGAAAGTAAAGTTTTTGATATTGGTCTTAACTTTGGTGGCAAGTACAGATATCGTTGTGGTGTAGCACTAGACAACAAAGCAATATTTTTTCCATCTGGTACACCTAGTTGTCCTATAATGAGTGTAGATGAAAATACAAATATAAAAACATTATATCTTACTGATTATATGTTAGGTCGTCCGTATGTAAAAAATAATTTAATATGCTGTATGTCATATAGAAAAGCCGATAGACAACACTTTATGTTAATATTTGATAGCGAATTAAATTTGCTGGGTAGCTATCAACTCTTTGCGTAGATATATATCACTCAAACAGTAACATTTATCTTTACCGCATGTAATTGTACTATTAGGTAAAGTATATTTTTCTAAATTACCTATTTTGCCGCCTTGCTGACACTCGGCACGGTATATGTCTCCCCACATATCAATACTAATCATATCTAATCCTGCCCAGCATTTCCAACCTTTGTGTGCATTAAGCTCATTAACTATTAAGTCATTTGCATTAATATCTTTACCATTTAATAGTAGGCCGCCTCTGTGTAACTTTGTATCATCTAATTTACGTGTATAAGGCCAATTAGTAATAATGTTTTGCTGTGATGTTGAGTATGCACTAACTTCGTTAGTAGGATATCCTTCAATTTCTTGTTTATCTAAAATTACCTTTGGCCATATCATTACATTGTCGCTACAATTAAATAAACGTTCTGCAATATCTAATAGTTCATCAAAACTATCAGGTAACATCATAAGATTAACAGCAACAGGACAAGTCATTACTTTTATAACTTCTATTATATGATCAATATTAGCAAATTCAGGATGATAACTGATAATCATTCCGTCAGTGTGTTCTGTTATCTCTGCGAAGTATTCTACTTTTTGACTTGCGTTGGTTAGAAAACTAAAGTATTGGCCTTGTTGTTTTACAAGTTTAGCCATGTCAATAAAATGTTTCCAATAAGTAGGTTCGCCGCCTGAAATCCTATAGCAAATTTGTTTGCCATTAGCATCAAAGTTTTCTACAAAATTTTTAACCGTGTCCCATTTTTTATGGCCTGTACTTCCGTCATGAAGTCTGCTTGGACAATAAGAACAACGGTAATTGCATTTATTAGATAGTGTCCAACTAACTAAAAACCAATCTTCTTTTGCAGGGTCTTTGTAAGAAAGTTTCATTCTGCCATTGTGTTATTTAAAATTAGTTGTTGTGTACGTTCATTTAATTTTACTGTTAAAATTAATGAATACAGATTATCACTAAAACTAAACACACTGTGATCTAATTGAAAGTTTGTAAAGTAAACAAATCCAGGTTCTGGGTATAATGGCTTGCCGTCTACCATTTGTACATAATTTTCAGGACTACAACGTCCAAACACTACTAGCAATCTAAAATATTCTGGACTTACACCGTGAAAGTCTCTGTGCGGAGGAAAGAAGCCTCCTTGGTCAACACGCAATAAATGTACACGACCAATATCTGGTGCAAAAACATCTACTAGTTTTGCAAGCTCAGGAATATTATTATACACCTCTGTTGGTGTGTTAAAGTTTTCTTCCTTCATTTCTATGTCATGGTATTTCTGCATATGACCAAAACTATTCAAATGGTAATTGTCCATAACATCACCGGTGTGACTTGTTACTGGTAACCCCCAGCGATTATTGTGAGTGTCTTTTTTAGCATTGTACGGACACCAATTATCTTTAAACTGTTCTAATTGTTGTTCAACTTGGTGATGGTCAATATGCCATTTAAGTTTTACTTGGTTACCTAAGTTGACTAAACTTTGCCAACGTAGTCCTCTTTCAATTTCTTCAGGTGTCATATATCTCTCAATTCTTTAAACGTATTTCTAAAGTTTAATTCTCTTGTTTTGTCGCATATTTCTAAGTATTGTACAGCCGCCGGAAGTTTATGTGACCAATCTTCTGAATTCATGTAATCAACTAAACCTAACCAACGCATTTTGCCATAAGCATTATTAATAAATTCATGTGTGTTAATACTATTAGCAAACTTACTTATCGTATCTGCGGCTTGGGCTTTTAAGTCTTGAGGTAGTACTCGCACATTTAAGTAGGACGGTAAGTACACTAAATGTAACCCTATTATACCTCCGCCATATGGCGCACGATTTATTTTTTTAAAGTTTTGATCTAACTTCCATTGTGCAAGTTCTACTAAACTGTGTACATTAAGAAGTTGTACGGCGCAAGCAAGATTAACAGTTATATGATCTGATGTATTATCAAGTAAATGCATATTCTCTACAATACTATCCCACTTACTCGGATGTCTTATGTAATCATTTTTTTCGCCAACACTGTCAACACTAAAGTTAAATTTTACTTCTTTAAAATATTCCCACATATCAAGCAATCTTTGTGATATGTCTGTAGCATTACTATTATATCTAAGTATACAATCTTTTGCATAACCTTCGTCTATCATAAATTGTAGTATTGCATAATGTTCCGGTATGAGCAATGGTTCTCCGCCAGCAAAATATAATTCTTTTATATAGTGTGCTTGATTTTTTACAGAGTCTAAGAAACTACTTTTCTTGTACCATACATAATCAAAACTAGGATCCCAGCCTTGATCTTGTTTCAAATCTATAAGTTCATATTTTGGATATTGTAATTTCCAATCTTTAATCCACTTTGAGCTATCATGCGGACTACACATAATGCATTTTAAATTACATAGGTTACCTAATCTTAAATCAAAGTAAGGTATGTTTACAGGCAACGTGCCATCTTCTTGTGTTTGATCAACAATTTCTTGTACATTGATCCTTTCATTCCATACCTCGGTTTCCCAATTCCTTTTGCTTTTTATACCTTTTGCCTCTTCTTCAAAACATTTTTTACAACTTAAAGGAATTTCATCATTAAGCATTTGCAATCTAGTATTACGCATTTGCTCACTATTCCAAACTTCTTCGATAGTATGATCACGTAGATTCATGTTAACACCATCTTGTTTAACAAGTCCTACTTCCTTGTTGTCAGTCTTGCCTGCGCCACTAGCGTTTGCTGTACAACAAACTCTTACATCGCCATTTGGTCTAGTTGCCAAATGTATCCATGGCAAGGGGCAGAATGTTTTACCCATTAAATTTATGTCCTATAATCATATATCTTGTGTACTTAGGTGTTTTAAATTCTCCTACATATGCAACATATACTTTTGATTGCTGTACAAAGTCTTCCATACTTTTTGCACATCTTACGTGTTCATCAAGGTCAACATAGTTATTACTTTGTAGTACTACCTTTGTACCTGGTTGAATATTACTTAACCATTTGTCATATTGCTCTTGTGTTAAATGCTCGCAACTAGTGTTAATAGCAACATCTGCATCTGTAGTGTACTCGCACATATCTGCTGTTGTGGCAGTAAATCTTCCGTCCATGTGATAACGCATGTTAATAGTTTCTGCAATAGTTTTACAAACAGGATCAATATCTATGCTTTCTATTTCAGGTATTGCAAGATCACTATTAAAGAGTAAACTTGCAAGTACTCCATTCCAGCCACCGTAAATAGCAACATTACCTTGAAGTTTATATTCTTGCATTTGTTCTATTAACCAAAGTTTACTGTGTACTTGGCCTTTCCAAAAACTTTCTAGTGTACGATATCGATTTTCGCTGTTACGAATTGCGTCCATCCAAAACAGTACATCTTCAATATCAACTTTCAAATTGAGCTCCTAGTTTATCAAACTTGCCGCATTGTTTTTGACATTCTTTTAAACAACCGTTTGACCATGTGTTTTCGATACTACTAAAAAAGTTACTGTCAAATATTTCTTGCAAAGTATGGTTATTAAGATTAGGAAAATTTCCTATTTTATCCATGTAATCAATTCTACTTTCACTTACTGGTGGTAGCCATTCTAAATCTAACCAACAACAGGGTGCAATGTTACCGTTAGCAGCAACATATATAGATTGAGAGTTTTGTGCTTTGCAAGTTATTGTTGGGCTTATTTCTTGTTTTGCTTCTTCTACTATTTTTATAAAACTTTCACTTGTTTCTGTAGGGTACAAAATATCAATTGTTTTTCCAGTATCATCTAAAACATTAAATTGGCCATTTTTAAATCTACTAGAATTTTTGTACTTAAAATCACTAAAGCCTAATTCACTTGCAAGTTGTCTACATTCATCTACTTGATGTTTGTTGTGACGGAACACTAACATATCCCATCTAGCATTGCCGCCTGCATTAATAAACGTTTTTGCATTTTCTAGTATAGTGTGAAAGTCTGTGTTTATTCTATAGCGAGAATGTGTATCTTCTAGTCCGTCTATTCCAAATACTACAGTTACATCTACACTAGCAAGTTCTTGCCACCATGTACTATTCCTTGCACTACCATTTGTATGCATTTGTAAATTAATGTTAGGATTTACTTCACGCAAGTATTTGTATATGTCAAGTGTTTCAGTATTAATAATAGGATCACCTAAGTTACCACACATATTAAGTTTGTCAAGTTGTTGTATAAAACTAACTGAAAACCATTCTTTGAATGTTTCTAAGGTAATATCATCTAATGTTACATATGGCATCATAGGACCGCCTTGCATACGTCTTGGACACATCGGGCAACGTGCTTGACATCGTGAAGTAACTTCTAGATGTATGTCTCTTATTTGATCCAACTTATACATTGCGCCAACCTTTGTTTAGTTCTTTTATCTGCTCAAAAACATTTGAATTTATTTCGTGTGTATTTAATGTAGATATTAAGAAGTCTAAATCTTTTGGCAAACATTTACCGTCAAATCCTCTAGTACCATCATGCCCTGGTACATCTAAATATGATTGTTTTGGTTGCACAGCAAGAAACATATCTTTTATATTATTATAGTCTGCATCAACACTATTTGCTAGATCGTAAAATATATTTGCAAACGCTATACGGATTACAGCAAGATTATTTGAAAACATTTTTACAAGCTCTGCTTCTGCTGTAGAACATACTATTATGTCTTCATCATATCTAAGCCATGTCGGAATATCACTATCACATCCTACAACCAAAGGACGATTAAGACAGTCTTTTTTCCAATGTCTTTCACGTAAAAACTCCGGCATGTATATTAAGCATGATTTGTTTATCTTTTTACACGTACCAAGTGGCAATGTACTACGGATTATAACCGTGTCTGCTTTGAGTTTTTCTACTTCACTAATTAAAACATCAATGTCATCTTTTGTGTTAGTAGGTATACATACAAACACTGTATCTGCATTGTCTAATACACTTCTATCTGTGCCTAATTTAATATCATGTATAACTGTATCGTCAGGTAATCCTAATCCCAATTTGGTTGCTTTGCCAACAAATCCATACCCTAATATGCCAAACATTACTTTTTCCTCTTAGGTATTTTGCTATCTGCACTACTTACACAACTATTAGTAACACACTTAGATGGTGTCTTAAACAGCGTAAAACCGTCTGTAAGCGTGCCTAAGGGTTCTTCATGGCAACTGTATGCCCGCTTTACTTCATTGCTACGTATAATGCAACTTTGATACCCTGCATTACAGGTCCAACCTTTAAACTTATTAAAGCCAAAAGCATTAAAACGTTCTGCTTGATCTAATTCGTACTCTATTCCTTTATTGTCTTTGAGTAAGATTTGTGCGACTTGTTCGCCTTTCCATGTTTGTGGGAATCTTGTTCGCATTCTAGTAATTTGCTCATCTGTGTAACCTCCAACCACGAAGCTGGCGGTAGGGTCGGACTGGGGTTTGAGAGTGACGTTAATACCTCTGGTGGCAAATCGTTCCAAACGCTCGTAAAGCTCTTCAAACTTTTCTGGAACCATAACTTGATTGATCGTAACATAAACGCCTCCTTCCATAAGTGCAAGACATTTATCTCCAAAATCTTGTTCGTTAGCAAACTCATCATGGAAACTTGCTGTAATGCTTCTGCGTTGTAATGTACTAGTGTATTTAATAAATCTGTTCCACCAAGATTGTGCAGGTGATAAATTTGTTGTCATGTGTAGACTTTGATACTCTGCATCAGGATCCTCTGCATAATATTTTACTACAGTACCAAATTGTTTATACGCTGTAGGTTCTCCTCCACTAAAACTAAAGTGGAAATCTGTAAAGTTATTTGCACGAGCTTGTGTCTTTATACTATCTATGGTGTTTAAGTATAATTCTAAATCTTGATGATCAGGGGTACTAGATCTTGCGTATGGCCAGCAATAAGAACAGTTATAATTACAAAATCTAGCCAATATCCAAGAAACATTAAAAAGATGGCTCTTTAACATCGTTTGTTGGCCAAACTCTGTTATATCTTGCCAAGGTATTTGGTCGTAATTACTCATAAAATCTTTCCTCTAACCACTGAAAGTCATTTATAAGTGCTAATACATCTGGCTTGTTTTTATTAGCACTACCAAATTCTCGCCCTTCAATTGCACCTTTAATAGCATACTCCCCATACGGACTGTCTTTTCCTACTGTGGTCCAGACTTCTAAACGCTGTTCTGTTTCCTCGTCTTCCTGTCCTTTAATAATTTTACTTGAAAGTTTTGTACATTCTCTAAATGCACTTTTCCATGTGTTAAATGGATCTGTGTTAAACACTGTATAATTACTTAGTTGATCAACAACCTTAAATTTATCACTAATACTAGTTGTCATATCAGAACTATTAACATCTACATTTGCTGTAAGCTCAGTAGGCAATAATTTCACACCACCATACCCGTACTCTAAGTCATTAATTGGATTTTTACTTCTCCAAACATGAACTGTAGTTTCCTCCCATACTGGCACTTGATAGTTAAAATTAAAATCATCAACTAATTCGGCATCGCCGTCGACAACAAAAAACATATTTGTAGAACAAAGTTCAGCAGCTTTTTTGTGTGCATTATGAATTCCTTTTACATCTCTTACCCATCTTAAATTAGTAAAAGGATTGCTTGTTCTAATTTTATCTTGTATCATTGAAAAATGTTTATCAGCATTTTTTTCTTTATAACTTATAAACACTACATCATACGGTATAGGCTCTGATATAATTTCTTCATGCTCTTTTCTAGTTACTACATACCTACTGTTAAATTCTCTTTTGCCTAACTTGTGCTTTGTTGTACTTAGAACTACGCCATTGTGATAAGTAGGCTCACCTCTAAACATGTGTTTGTATACATGATGCATTTCTCTATCAGCATCATAACGACCATCTGTTGGACTATAGTAAAAGTCAAATATTGTTTGATCTGTAATTTTTACGTTATCCCAAATAATCCAAAAAAGAGGACTTGTTTCTGTTTCAACAATTTTTTCATATTCTTCATATGTACTAATTACATGCCTAGGATATCTAAATCTACTTACTGGCTGTTCATTTTCTTTTCTGTTTATTATAAACCTATGTTCTATTTCTTTTTTTGATAACGGCTTATTCACAGAAGCTAACAACAGTCCTCCATGATAACTTATAGTATCATTACAAAATGTAGGCCATACATGATTTTCGTTTCTATCATAACTATTATGATGACTAAAGTATGACGAAAGTATAACACTTTCTGTAATTTCTACATTCTTCCAAACACACCAAAACATTTCGGTATGACTCTTTTGCAATGCTTCTTCGTAATCTTCATATTTGTCAATATGAAATATATCATACACAGAAGGCATGCTTGCTACAATATCTATTTCTTTTTTATTAACAAAAAATCTATGTTTAATTTCTTTTTTTGATATATGTTTATCTTTAGGAACAAGACAAACACCATCAAAATGTTTGTCATTTAGAAATGTATGAACATACTTTTTATCCCATTCGGGAACATCGTAGTCAAAATTAAAATTATCTACAATTTCTATATCGTCCCAAACGACATAAAACATATCCGTAAGAGACTTGCGCATTGCCTGTTCAAAACTTGATGCGTACTTAACTGTTGGAAATCGTTTACACAATTTTTCGTATAGTGCTTTGTTTCCTTTTTGTGATACATAAATGATATCATACATCTTATTATTATACTACTTTTTTAAGAACTAGTCAAGAAATATTCTTCTGTAGATTTTACAATATTTCTTGTAATTTCATGCTTAAAATTTATGTTGCTATATACTTGTGCGTTCTTTTTTAAGATAGGTTCCCAACTTTTTAATAATGGATATCTTTCCTGAGGTGTTAGATGATACCAATATTCTAATGTATCATGGAATTCAGAGAATCTTACATTGTGATCTTTTTTGCTATCATAAGTTGTATCTAATCCAGGAAATCTTAAATTGATGCCTATATTATCAAAATAATCTAGTATTCCAGGTTGTCCTAATATTATACACGGGTGTCCAATAGCAATACATCTAAATGTTTTTTCAGTAATGAACAAACCAGGTTCTTCAAAAAACGTTTCTGTAACAATACTGAGCTGACTTGCATTGTAAATGTCTCTATTTGTTACATTACCCAAGCCGCCAACTTTATTATCTACATCTACTTTGTATCCATACCCTGATATTAAGTTGTCTTTTACAAAGTTTATAATGTTTTTTTCACACCATTCTATGTGTTGCTTTCTGTGAGGTCGATCTGTTCTATTAAGACTATTTAACTTTGCTATGCTACTATGGTTGCGTAGAACTTTTTCTATGCATAAAGGCTTATCTGAATTGTAGGCTTCTTTAGCGTCCCATTCTATGCCGCCTTGTATTTCTAACTTAGGATAAACATTTGCATTTTTACACCATACTAGATATTCGTCATTTAATTTTAAATTACCACTTACAATCAAAACACTTCCATTTGGCAAATTCCTTTGTTCCATATCATGATGTAATGCCTTAAATGAATTCCAATTTTTATTAATATACGAATCACCTTCTACAATACTTATAATTGCAATTCTACATTTCCCTTGTTGTACAAGATGTATTACTTCAATAGGAATATTTATTAGTGTATTAAAGCCATCAATATCTGATACATCGCCAGTCCATTGATGCGATAGTTTAGAAACTTCGATAGGAAAAATACATTCAGTACTTGGCTTGCCGAAGCCAATTCCTAGTTCAGGTATTTTATATCTTTCAATAAAGTCCTTATACTTTCGTACTTCTTTTATTTGAGGCACATGATCTAGATTCAATCTGTCTGGTCTTATAAATTGAAACTTCATTATATACCTCTTGTAAGTATTACACCGTTATTACCACTGTATGCTATGTTATAACCATGTATTACCGCATAAGGTATTACAGGCCCATTTTTACCAAAGTATACTCCTGCACTTTTGTTGTATGGTGTATCGTCACATATAATTAAACTTTGATCGTGCATGTATGGCATACAATTAATCATCTGTTCAAGATGCTCACGTTGGCAATCAAAATTTGACATCTTAACACCCATAGCATTATATTCGTCTATTAGTTTTTGTTCCGCAGGACGTATATTGTCCATAGTGCTTATCCAATCATAATTATCAAGATACAAAATCTTAATTTGTTTTTTTAATTTAGGTAATTCCTTTTTTGTCCATTCGGCTCCAGAATTTGTAATAACAAAAGTAGTGTGTTTTAGATGGCTTAATGTTCTAGATGCAAAATCTGTTACATCGACTGAATAAAAATCTACCCAATGATCGTTTGCTACAGAATTAAACCATTCTGTGGACCCTTCGCCTCGCTCGCTTCCTATTTCTAATATAATAGACGAGTTAACTTTTAGTTTATCTACAAAAGGTTTTGCATACAAATGAAAATTAGCCATTTTGCTTCTCTATAAGTAGATTATAATTATATTCAGTGCGTTCTTTTAATTCGCTAATGAGCTTTTGATATTCCTCGGATGGTAGATTACAAATTCTGCTTATTTCATCAACAATCATACTAAGTCTAACTTTGTTATCAATTTGTGTATTATAACTTTCATCTATTAAAGGGTCAAATGTTTTAAACCCTAAAGCACGTAAATCGTTTAACATATATGGTGTACTAAATGCAATAAAAGGTTTCTTACATGCTATTGCCTTGTAAGTTTTTTCAGTTATACTAGTAGGAGCAAATGATCGGTCGTACTTATCATGATTTGTATAGTAAGTTTGATCGTAATGTGTTTCAATTACAATATGAAAATCTGTAGATAAAATTGTATCATAAGTGATGTTAGACCACTTGTTTAAAACGCTTCCACTTTCTTGTAGCTCATGCGGACATTCTTTAAGCCACCTAAACATTGGTTTAGTAATTTCAAATCCTAACTTTTTAACATCTTCTTCAATTTGATAAACTTTAAATACTTTAGGTGGATTTTGATAGGGCCAAATATTAAAGAAACTGTATTTAAAATGTTCTTGTAATAAATTAGCATCAAGTAACTGAAGATATAAAGCGGCACGCCAATCTCTATAATTGCGACTAAGACTACTGAATTTGTGTGTTATTTTTGCTTCATGCGATTCAGGTATACTAACTTCTTTTAACAAATAGTTATCAACTACAATATTACAATCTCTACCATATTGTGCTAGATAAGCATGCAAAAACCTTTTGTGGTTTTCATCCATTACGATAACTTTAATATCGTTAAAGCCTAGGCTGTTTTCACAAATAGCATCTTTGAGATCTGTCGCAAACTCTATACTAAATGTTTCACTATCATTTTCATGAACTAGATATACATTTTTATTTTCTTTAATATGTTTCCAATTTACATCATTGACAGCGTCTTTTAAAGGTACATTGTGCATCAGCTTATCATACGGATGATGATAATAAATTACATTGTCGCTTGTTAAGTCAACTTTTGATAAATCTTCTACATTTGAAAATTCTAGATCATGTGACCACTTTTTACCCGTTTTGCTGTATATTAGCATTTACTTGTTCCTTTATCCAGGCATAGGTATGCTTTAGTCCATACTCTAAGTCTTCATCAGGTCTCCAACCTAAAAGTTCTTCAATTAATTTATTATGACTAGTTCGACCCATAACACCTACAGGTCCGTCAACATTGTTTATTTCTAATGTATTCTTACCTGCTATTTGTGCAATTAATTGGGCTAAGTCGTTTATTGATATCATTCTTTCGCTACCAAGGTTAACTGGTTGATCGATATCACTTGCCATAATTTTTTGAAGTCCTTTGATACACTCTTCAATATATAAAAAACTACGTGTTTGGTTACCTGGTCCCCATATATCTACTTTTCCGTTACTTTCTGCAACTTTACGACAGAGTGCCGCTGGTGCTTTTTCTTTGCCGTCATTCCAACTACCGTATGGGCCAAAGACATTGTGTAATCTTACAACCTTTGCATCTATATTGTAATTTTTTCTATGTGTTAAATACAAACGTTCACTAAACAGTTTTTCCCAGCCATATTCTGTATCTGGTTCTGCAGGATATGCACTTACTTCTTCGCAATAAGGATTATCCGGATCTAATTGATTACGTTCCGGATACACACATGCACTACTTGTGTACAAAATCTTCTTGATACCTTTTTTAGTTGCTTCGTGTAGTACGTTTAAATTTATTAATGCACTATTATGCATTATATCGCTATCATGCTCACCTATTCCAATATATCCTGTGCCGCCCATATCTGCTGCAAGCTGATATATTTCATCTAAATCATTTCTGACAACTCCTGCTACAAAATCAGGATTGCGCAAATCTACTTGATAGAATTCTTGTGCCCTTGTAGGTTCAAATGCAGGTTGTTTTATATCTGCACCTATCACATAATTTCCTTGCTCGACTAGTTCGTTAACTAGATGATGCCCTATGAAGCCGCCGGCTCCGCATACTAATATTTTCTTTTTCATCTTAATTCCCATATTTTTCTGTTATTAAATCTAATTCAACATCAGGTAATGTTTTTAAATGTTGAAAATTATATTCAACAATTCCTGCTACTTCTTCAGTAAATTTTATCTTACGTTCGTCCGACCAATTTGATATTGAGTTTACAATATCACAAATTTGTTTTATGCGTTCTACTGGATCAGCAACAGTATCATAATCTTCTGACCACCAGTGATCAAAAGTTTTGAATCCCATGTCTTTTATATGTTGTAAACTTCCTTTTGCACCCATCATTATAAATGGTTGCTTATAAGCAATAGGCTTATAAGTTTTTTCTGTAATGTGTATTTCATCAGTAAAGAAAAAAGTTTCGCTAATAATATTTATTAGGCTATTTTTAAAATAATGCTCTATTGATTCCTCAGTTGACTCCATAGGATAACTGTTAAAGTTAGGATTATCTAGCACTAACGGAAGTTTATTTTTACTAGGTAAAATATCATCTTTAGTAATATCTAAATTAGGATAACGTTTTATAAGATAATCAACATTACTTTCGAATGATCTTCCAGACTCTGGTTGCTTGCTATCCATGCTCATATAAAATTTGTCAAGTAGTTTTAGTTTAAACATTTTAATAAAAAATGTAAGTCTGTGATCACTATACCTACGCTGAAAACATAAGAAATCTTTCTCTCTTGGTCCAATAATATACGGATCTTGTTTGAGTAGTGTTTGCTCCACGTTTGTTCTATGTATTTTAAATGTAGGAAAATATTCTACATTAATCTTAGGACCTGGTTTATTTTCTGCCCACTTATTATACAGCTCTTGTCCGTTAGCACAATTTGTAAAATAAACAACCTTGTCTAAAGGTATTTCGTAATGATTAAAAAATTGTGTCATTACTTCCCAGTGCCTATGAGTTACCCAACCTTCAAATGGAATGGTAACAAGTATGTATCCGTTACCATTCTGTATTTGGTCTCTAATTAACGAACTAGGCGGATTATTAACAAATGGTCCGTCAGTAGTACTAAAAAGTTTTGTCCAATCTCTATAATAATACGATGTGAAATTTAATTCGTAAAAGTATTTTTTGTCTTGTGGGATTTTAAATGCAGAAATAATTTCTCTATTTTTAAATGACTGAAACACTACTGGTGCTTGTACATCATCATCTACGTGTCCTTCATTCATAGCATAATTTATGTCTGCTAGTGTAGGTACTCTATTGTTAGTTATTGGCCATTTAGGTCCGCACCATTTGTATGCAAAACTTAAAATTTTAGACATTACTACAATCCTTATAAAAGTTTTCTAACTCAGGAAATGTTTCAACTAAGTTAGTATCTCTACGTTTGTCATATTCAGAAAACCAAGAATAAAAATTACGTTTGCCTTTGATAATTGTTTCTTCATCATAATTTGTATTTCTCATGTAGTCTACAACCCGTCTAAATCTTTCATATTCTAAAGAACTAAATTTTGTACGGTCTTTGTCATTTACGTTTGACTCTATAAAGTTTAAGTGGTCTTCCATATATGGCATAAACTTTTCTTTAGGCAAAATATTCATATCAAATTGTAAAGGTTCTTTTAGATACGGTGTATCAAATCTAACACGTTGCCACTGTGTTTCATTTGTATCAGTATTGTACTTTTGTCGCCATTCTAAAATCTTTACTAGTAGCAAACTAAAACTAGTAACAGCAAACAAATTAAATGTTACCATAAACGTTACAGGCCAACCTGTACTACTTAGGTAATAATCTAAATTCTTTTCCCAAAGCTCAATGTCAAGTCCGGTACGAGTATATTCTGCACGTGGTCCCCAGGTGTCAATACTAGTATATAACTTAAAACTATTAATACAGTTTTTTGCCTTAAGATCTTTAACACGCTCTACAAGTCTATAAACCATTGCAGGCTTTACGCCCATATTACTGTTAAGTTCTATATTAAGATGAGGTTTAGGATTTTCTTCTAATTCGTCAAACAATCGCCATGTACTCTTATGCATGAGCGGCTCACCGCCTGTAACACGCAATATGTTTAGTGTTTTACTAACTTCAGGCCACCACTTCCACCATGCATCTACATACGGATTAGTTTCTTCTTCATATAATTCAAACCAGTCAATGTCATTTCTGTGTTCTGTGCTGTCGCTGTATGGGCCGTAATGTTTTATTTCATTATAGTATCTACTACTAAATTTTGGATGGCAATAACCGCATTTAAAATTACATTCATTACTAAAGTTTACTTCTATATATTCTGGATTAATATCGTAATCCCAAGGATTGCTTTTTATTTCTTCTATCCTTTCAGGAGTATAAATGCTTGTAGTCTTGATATGTCTGTCACTTACATAGTCCTTGCCCATACATTCTATATTCCAGCAATATTGACAGCCACTGGGCTTGCCTCCATTTAGCATTGCTAACCGTTCTTGTTTTTTCTGTGGAGTATTATGTAACTGGCTCGGATTTTCATCTAACCCTTCGAGTGGAATTTTATGAGGTGCAGGATGGTAGCAACTATGTGTCTCGCCTGTTTGTAAATAAATTGTAACATGATGCCATTTTGCTAGACAAAAAGTAGGCGAGGTTTCTCTTTCTACTTTAGGCATAATTTCTTTAATCCTGATTAGCTCAGTATTCATCTTTTCTTAATTATCCTCGGTGTGTTTTGATACACACTTTTAAAAAATCTACTACCTTGTGCATCTAGGTCTGATATTTCTAAATCTAATTCATTACGCAAATTATTACCGTACTTAAAACTTTCAGATTTAACATCAAGTTCACTTACTTTTTCTTCTTTCCAATAATTTGTTAGGTATTTAAAATCTCTTACATTAGTATAGTCCCAATCTGTACACATTGTCATGTAACAGCCCATTCTTGCACCAAGTATACTCCAATCTCCATACTCTACATCTGCTCCAACAGTACACCATATACGCAATCTATCTAAGTTTTGCCACCAAACTTTTTTTATGTCAGTTGCTTTGGCACCTTCGTTAAGGCTCATTTTAACGCCTTCGCGAAATCCTGCTCTCCAAGCCTGAAATGGAGACCCGTTTGTATAACTTACTGAATAATTATCATTAAATTGATAATATTTTTCGTCAAAACAAAACTCTACAAGTCCTTTCGTATCGTCTGGATTTGAATTTTCATGTGTTTTCATATTATGGACGAACTTACGAGTCCACATTTTTAATCCACCATTGCCGTACATAAGTCCGTTAACGTGAACTTTGCCACACCAACTAAAAACATAGTCTTCAGTGACGCCTAACTTTTCTAAATCAATTTCTTGCTGTAAAAATTCAGTGTCTATTATGTTGTCACCGTCAACTGTGACAAAATATTCTGTTTCACTTAGATCTGCACATGCCTTGTGTGCGGCATCTGATCCGTCTACACCATGAACACGCTTTGCCCAAGGCAACTTGTTACACAAGTCTGCATAGTTTTTTTCAGCATTTGGTTCGTCATAAGATAAAAAGATAATATCTTGATCAATGACTTTGATTTTACTCATTTACTACCTCGCAAGAATACTTCTGAAACCTTCTATTAGTATATACACTAAAATCTTCAAGATTAAACTGAGTGGCTGTTAAACTCGAGTTCATTATCGATTAAATGCTCTACTGTAGTGGTAAAATATTCGTGCAAGATATTCGGATTATTCTTCTGCGTAACAGAAAACCTTAAATTTTGATTTATTCTTTCTTTTTTATCTTCTAGTTCTAGTTTTGCCTCGTCTGATAAAGAAATATTCCACAAATTTTGTTTTGTTTTGTATTTTACTATAACTTGAGCATTATTTGTTGGAATAATTTTATACACATTATCATTAACATCTGACTCAATTTTCTTATTCTTAGATACAATTACATAAGATGATGTTCCGACATCATAAACAACTTTGTGCGTTGTTATACTTTTGTTGCCGTCTAGAAAATCACGTATATCTTCAATTTGTGCCGGGAAAGAGCTCTCAAATTCCTGTTCTATGTTAGATATAGATTTAATATCTCCTGTATCTTTATCAAAATATACCTTATGTTTGATTTCAAATTTAGGTGTCTGTAGTACAATCATATATCTAACCTCTTTTCTAGTATACTCAAAATGTCATCTGTTAAGAAACTATCTTCAGTGTAATGGAAAATACCAGTTTGCTTGTAATTACCAATAAAAAGTTCTGCTTGATTTGTAAAATATGAGCCAACTTTCGTTTGCCAACTCTCACGAATATCATTCCAGCCTTGTATGTTTGCTTTCATGTGTGTAAATGAAGGATTAGGTAAATTAGGATTAGTAACTTTTGACTTACAGTCAAGCATATCTACAGTCATTGCTGCCGTTAAATCCATACTTGCAAAATTTTGTATTAATTTATCGCCCTTAACCTTATAAAAATCCTGCCAATTGTTAGTAATAGTATCTAACCATTTGTAAAATTCAAGTGCAAAATCACTTTTCTTAAAATAATGGAAACCCATGTACACATCAGGTAAATGTAACTTTTTAAAATTACGTCTATAAAATGTATCTGTAACTCTTTCACCTCTGTAATCATAAACTGTTGACGTTAGAAACATATCATAAGGTTGTAAAATTTCCATCCAACTTGTAATATCGTCTAACACTAACATGTCTGTGTCTAACACTATTGCATCATCATAAGGAGATATAAAGTAAGTTTTCCATCTATTGTGTATTTTCCAATCATACTTGTTTGCTAAGTCGCCCCATGGTATTTCAATAATGTTATCAAACAGGTCTTTGTATTTTTCAGGCACAACATTATCGGTTAGAATACTAATTTTAGAATTAGGAGTAGTGTTGTGTATGCTCATAGCAAGAGCACATGCTTGCTGCACGTAATCAACATGTTCAGTATTTTGTGCAACTAGAATAAAATTAGGCATCTATTATTTCCTCTAATGCATATTTGTTCATTACATGCACACTATTTCCTAAAAACTTACAAGGAATAAATTGATCAATAGTATTTTCTTTTTGTAGTAAGAACGTAAATTTATCATCTTGAATACTGTGAACTAAATCTCTATCCGCCGTAAAAAACAATTTACCCGGCATTGACTTTGCAAAATTTCCTTGCTTAAAATTGTTCATTATATGAATTGCAATACTAAAAGCATAATCGTTTCTATAAGTTGTGGAGACAATATTATAAACATTTCTATAGTGTCTATAATTTTCCTGTATATGCTTTAATAAATTAAAAAAAGTTCTATTTAATTCTGTTTTTCTAAAAAATACACAAGTAGCCCAATAAAAATCTACACTTGTTTCACTTATAAATTTAAATTCACTTGTATCTCTTGATGCTAGATCAATAGCATCTTTGTAAATTAAAAAGTCATAGGCACTATCATAAGCATTTTTTAATATGCTATCTGCAATAACATAATCACTATCTAGTACTATAGTTTCATCATACGGACTAAGATCAAAAGCAAGTACCCTATCATCATTTTTGAAATCTAAAACTTTGTGTGTCTTTGCACTATTGTAAAAATATTTCTTGCTGGACTCAACTGTGATATCATTTATAATAATTTTATCAAATACATCTTTATACCTGTCATTAATGCTCTGTTTATCTGTAACTATAGAAACAGGAATAGACAAATATTGTTCAGCACGTTTTGCAAGAAAAGCTGCTTGCTTTACATAATCAATTTCACTGTTATTATGTGCAAAAACAAGAATACCTTTACTCATTAAAGATGCCTTCAACTGATCGTTGCTTTTTGATTTTATTGTATTCGGTGAAATACTTGTTAGAGGCTTCTGCGTATGTTTTTACAAGATTATTTGTAAACCTTGGTAAATCATCTACAAGAATAGGAATGCCATTATCATCTGTAAGTACAATTTGATCTTGTTCTAAACTTACTAGACTTTGACAAAAACTAATTAGTTCTTTAGAGGATGTAAACTGACAGCCGCTTTCGTAATGTATTAAGTCTGATTGATATTGTTGCTGTAAAAGATTCTTTTGTTGATTTATAATGTCAAGTAATTTACTTGCTTCAAGTGCTTTTGCTAATTTTTCGTCCATACAAAGTCTCCATA
>Ga0255777_10000039_pt1 | contig 119787 bp, 74 predicted proteins | sample 101ome_15_FD_179975 | JGI IMG/M metagenome (GOLD analysis project Ga0255777, IMG submission 179975) | Coastal salt marsh microbial communities from the Groves Creek Marsh, Skidaway Island, Georgia - 101402AT metaG (version 2) | ecosystem: Environmental > Aquatic > Marine > Intertidal zone >... | reverse complement strand
TGCCGTTGGCCAACTTAGGAGGGACTCCCTCGGAGGGAGCACCGACGGGGTGGGGTGCCCACCTCACCTCGTTCTAACGACCGTCCGCGCCCCGGAACGCGGCGTCACACGCGCGCGCGGGACCACTCGCGAGCGAACGAACGAACGAACGAGCGACAAGTTTCAAGTTTCTTTTCTTCATGGCGTGCGATAAGTGCGGCGACGCGTGCGCGTGCGCCCCGGGTGGGTGCGCGTGCGCGAACGCGCTGACGTGCGATGCGTGCGGGCACCAGAGTTGCGGCTGTGCGCGATGTAGATGCGCGTGCGATTCGTGCCAGTGCCAGACGAAGAAGTGACGATTGATTCACTTTTTTCGTCGGCGTATTCCGCCGCGCGCGCTTGGGGCGCGAGTTCCGAGGGCGACCGCGGAGGATGCGACCGAGGGGAAGGTTGAAAGTCACATCCTTTCGCTCGTCTTTTGCTTTTTTTTTGTGACCGCAGCCTCGGCTTGGTCGAGACCCGAGGAGGGATCTCGGCGTTCGAGAAACATCGATCGCGCGCTCTTGTATGAATCATCTTGTAATGTGAATGTAAATGCACACGTGTTATTTGTTACACAAAATTGTACCTCGCGACTACGACGCGAAGACATACAAACGGAGCGCTCATGACTTGGCGCAGACGAGCCGCTTTTTGCATGAAACATGCGAATAAAATCAAAACTCAGCGAGGAAAAAGTCCGGATTTGGATCGTCTTCTTCCGGAAACGTCGCGATGACTGGCGACGGGAGCAAGTTCGGGCACGCCTCGCTGAGCTCGATGAGGAGCTTGGACTCGATTTGCGTCTTGGGTACTTGAAAGTAGGCGCCGAAACCATAGGTGAGGCCGCCGGTTTTACCGCACCGCTTCGCCTTGTAGGCGTCGGAATAGTCAAACGATTCCGCCAATTTCGCCTCGAGAAGGCATTCGTCGTAGGTGCCTTGATTGGAGTAGGCTGCGAACGCGTCGCTGCCCGCGTAAATGTTTTGCGTGATGACGGACGATGGACCCGCGCACACAAAGCTTCCAAAGCACAGAGCGAGGTACTGCTCTTCAAATTCGACGGTGAATCCAATCTGAGCGTGGGCTTCAACCTTGGCGTCGATTTGCGGCTTAAACTTGAGACTCGGAGGCTTATATTCCGTTACGAGTTTGCGGTCCTTGAGCATAATACCCGCGTTCGACGACGCCGTCACGGTGAACACCATCTTGCCTTCCATTTCCGCGAGCATAAAATACGGCATGGCGAACGAAGCATCGAGACGGATCTTGATCATGAACGCCGGGAACATGGGCATCGGAAACGTGACGTCAAACTGGATGGGATTGGGTATGTAACCGCCAGTGGCGAGATCAAACAAATCTCCCGTCTTGAAAGTTTCCGCTTTCGCCTCCATCTCGAGTGCAATCTTGAGCTCAGATACGAGCTCAAGTCCCATTTCGGTGTCCGCCATCGCTTGCATCGCATCGGCGAACGCTGCACGCGCATTCGAGGCGGCTTTATCGAAAGCTCCACCCAGGCGCGCTTCGTTCATGCGAGCGGCATACAACGGGAAACGTTGCATCGTGGCGTCAGACTCGAGGAATGGGTCTTCGATGAGAGTAGAGCGAATCTTCGCCATTTCGAGCAAGACATAGCTCTCGACGTCGTCGAGCGCTTTTTCGTGAAGACCTTCCATGTGTTCGATTCTGGCGTGACTCGCGACCCGAACTGCGGCCAACACGTCGTGAGTTTGCTCTTGTTGCGTTAACAGGCGTCTTCGACCCGAGAAAGTGTTCTTGACTTTGTCCAAGGTGTTCTTGATCGTCGTCGCCGCCTTGTCCGCGTTATCCAATTCACTGGTGATCGAACTCATTTTCTTCAAGATTTTGTTCTTAGAGTCCACGGCCGTCGACTTCGCGCCGTCGGCCACCGCGTCGAAAAGCGGAACGAAGAAACCTTTAAAGACGTTGAAGAGCGCCGGACCAAGGTCGTCGCTAATCTTAATACCCGTCGTTCGCAGGCAAGTCTCCCACTTGGGATCGGGGAAGCCCGCTCTTATACTGTCCGGCGCAAATGAGCTATTTGCGAGAGATTTCGGCCAGCGCATGCCGTAGTCCACTCCCAACAAATCCGCCGGGAGCACCTCTTCGATAGGGACGTTCAGGCACCCGTCGAAGGGGCTGCCGCCCAATAAGGGTGCACGCGTGTGCGCTTCGGCGTCGTATTCTTCATCTCGCAAATGCTTACGAAGAAGCTTTTTCAGATGATCTGGATTGAGCATGCGCGTGATGTGATCCTCGTGATCCTTTGTCGGAACGCCGAGCGCCGCAGAGCCTGAAGATGAAAACATTTTGCCAACGTCGTCGGCCAGTCCCTCGGCGCCGCCAAAAATCGAATCCACGACGTCGTCGACGAAAGCACCAACCTTCTTCGCGATCTCATCCGGAAAACCGGTCACCTTACTGATCACAGAGTCAATCTTTTTACCGATGTCTGCCGACTTTCCAACCTTCTTAATCATGTCGTTGACGTCGTCGACAACCTGTTCGGCTTTGCCCTTGGCTGTGCTGAAGACACTGAGATAGTTCTCAATCTTCGAGAGCTCATTCTTCATAGAGTTTACCTGGCGCATCGCCGCGTCCTTCGCCGCCTTCGCCGCGGCTGCGGCGTCATCCTTCGCTTTCTTCGCCGCGGCTGCGGCATCATCCTTCGCTTTCTTCGCCGCGGCTGCGGCGTCATCCTTCGCTTTCTTCGCCGCGGCCGACACAGATTTCGTCGACTTCTTGAAAGACTTCCTTGCCTTCTTCCATCCACCGAGCTCGGCGGCTCGATGAAACCGCGCGCGCGGTCTGTCCCGCACCGTCCCCGCCGCCCCCGCGAGCTCGTTCGCCGCCTCCGCGCTCACGCACGTCGACGCCACCGTCAACGCCACCGCGCACGCCAACACGACGCGAATCAACCATCGTCCGCGTTCCCGTCGGATCATCGAACGCCTCTCGCGCGTTCGCGCGCCCGATTCCATGGATCGCCCCCGTCCTCGGTCGTTCGTTCGCTCGCTCGTTCCCGCGACCGCACCGATCGTCGCACCGGTTCGTCCTCTCTCTCGCGCGCGACCGAAGTCAAACGGCGTCGCGTCGATCGATGACACTCACCCGCGCGCGCGACGCGTCGCGAGCTCCCGCCCCCGTCGTCGTCCGTCGTCGCCCTCTCGTCCACGCGGGCGAGCACCAAAGGTCCGTCGCGAGGGTGGTGTTATGTACGTAACACCCTTTTCATGGGCGTATGCGTATACAGTATACGTGATGGGCTCGGAAAATATCTTTTTTTGGGTGTTGGTGTTCGACCGCCGCGCGCCGGGGATTCGGCCGCGATCTTCCGCGCCGATCGACCGGTCGCGACCGGCGACCGAGTCCCATGTCGAAGCGACGTGTCCAAGTGACACGTGTCGACCGCCCCGACGCTTGGCCGATCGACCGATCGACCGCGCGGTGGTCGTCGAGCGCTCGATCGGGGTGCGAAGGAGGGTGATGCGCGGACGCGTTCGTGCGTCATCGCTCGACGCCGTGTTGGTGATCGAAGCGCGCGTCGTGCGTCCGTTTACGCGCGCGGTTCGAGCGCGGAACGTCGGTGCGCGAGCGCGCTCGAGGGCGCGCGCGACGCGTCGGTGGGCGAAGGAAGCAACGGAATCGGACGACGCGAATCGAGCGTCGACGACGGACGTGCGCGCGCGCGGGCGAGCGGACGCGAGTGAGGCTGTGTGAGAGAAACCAACGAACGACGGTCGTCGAGTTCCGTCGCGAGGCGTGATCATGACGTCGTCGGCGCGCGAGACGACGTCGCTGTTGTACGGGGGCGCGCGCGGCGCCGGGGGCGGCGGCGACGAGACGACGTGGACGGGGGTGTTGCGTCGATTCTGGCGCGGCGGGAGCGAGGAGACGCGCGCGTTGCGATCGAGAGGAAAGTCTCGATATCAGGCGTACGATGCCGCGAGCGACGCGGAGGAGGGCGCGGGTCGCGCGACGCGGCGAAGGCGAGACGCGCCGCGCCGGGCGGCGGCGGCGCTGAGCGTGATTCTCGTGGCGTGCGTCGTCGTCGTCGCTCGAACGCGTCGTGGAAACGATGTGGACGATGTCGTAAGCGTCACCGCGCTCGGTAAAGGGCACGCGCGGGCGCGTGTGGCTTTGGAGACGGATTCGGCGACGTCGGCGCTCGGCGGGTGCGGTGTCACCGACGTCAATTGCTGGAAAAACGCATTGGATAAACCGAGAAAGGAATACAATAGCGCCGTCAGCAAGATTAAGAGCATCGCCGGTCAAGTTACCGACATGACCACCTCCTCGCGGAAGGCGCAGGACATCGTCAACGCGCTGAAGCGCATACCCGGCGAGATCAACGACATGACGAATGAAGTAACGAACACGTTCAACGAAGTCATCAAGAAAATAGAAGGCTTCGTTGACGATGTCACCGACAGCTTACTTCCGAGCGATGCGGACGCTCTCGTCAAGAGTGTTTCGGGATCGATCATCAGTGGAGAATCGGCGGATCTCGGTAAATCTCGTGTCGGACGTCGCGCCGGTCTCACGGATTCTTTGGACCACGACAACCTTCGAGCGCGGTTGCACGGGATACTCTTCCCCGCCGATTCCCCGCTGGACGATGCCAAACTCGGGCTCGACATACCCAAGGTTGACCAGAGTCAGCTGAAGCAGCTTTTGAACAGCGCTAAGGCGTGTGTCAGCGAACTGGCGACGGAACTGATGAACAACGTACCCAAGCTGAACGTCACGGCGACGCTTCCTCAAATATACCTGCCTCAGTTTGACATTTCGCTCCCCGACTGGGGTTCCAAAGTTCCCCAAGCGCCGTGGAAAGGTCCGAATCTTGATTGGAACCTTCCAGAGTGGAATGTCCCGTCTTTCAACGTTAACGTTTCCTCGCCGAGCTGGGGTTCGAGCGCAAAGTGCGGCGACGAGTGCGGCAAAGGCTGGAACTGGCCGGGATTACCGAACTACGATCCGAGTTTTGACATTGGTATGAACATTCCAGGCGTCGCGGGCTACGATCCCAAGTTCCCGACGTTCCTGAACACGTCGAGCGTTGGCTTCGGGTGGAATTTCGACCTTCCATCATTTCCTAAACTACCGAGCATGCCGTCGATGTGGGATATTCCAAGCATGTCCTCGGACGAGCAGATGGATCTCGCCATCGAAAAGTGCGGTTCGAAGGAGAATAGACCTTGCATCCTTCTGCAACTCTCTGGCAAGGCACGTCTCGATTACCTCATGGACAAGCTCCCGAAGGGCACGCTCTTCTGCTATAACGTTCCGCTCGACGAAGTGTTCAAGCCTGAATTGATCAATGTTGAGTACAAAATGCCTTGGCCATCGAAGATGGGCGATTCACCGTGGGCGCCAGCGACTCTCAAAGCGGGCTTTCCTGTTGCCCGATGGGAAGCATGCGCCGGTCTTCTCGTGTTTGACATCCCCAAGGAACTCGCCACAGACTTGTTGGACGTGCTGCAAACTTTCTTCGCAACGGTTTTCGATGAAATCAAGCAGGATGCCCTCGACGCTGTGGATGACATCAAGGCGCAAATCATGGTTCCGGTGAACGAAGCGGCTAATCTCGCAGGGAGCGCGAAAGCCGTCGCGACGAAAGTGAAGGGTGAAGTTGATGATCTCATCAACAGCGTCAAGTCCATCACGGGTAAACGTCGACGTTTACTTTCTCATAAAGAGGTTACGATTGACGAAGATGCTCTTCACGAAGCGACGACGACTCTTCTTGAATCACATCGTCGATCGATTGCGAGTGTGATGTCGCATGCGTCTGAAATTTACGACACCCGCATGCGCGAACTTGAGAACAACGTCATGCTCAGCCTCGAAACTACGCGCGTTGCGCTCATTGAGGATCCCTTGTTGTTGAAAGCATCCACCCGCAGCGAACTGGAGCGCACCACCGCCGCTCTCGGAGGAAATCCGCTGATGGACGCCAGTAAAAAGGCCTCTGATGCCTTGAACACGGCGATGCAAGCCATAAAGGATTCTCACGTCAAGGTGGGCGTGCAAGCCGGCATGAAGTTGCAATTCCGCCTCGACGCCAAGGCGAATGCGTTCAAATCTGGTGATCTTTTGGAGCTCGTCGATGGCAAGTTCCCGAACCCGTACCAGACGCGCCAGTTAGTCATGCTTGGTTTCGGCTTTTATCTCGACGTCTTGGTATCGGCAAAGCTGAGTTTGCCGTACTTCGCGCGTCTCGACGCCCAAGCCGTTCTGGAATGGACGCTCGAGGTGGGTGAGCTCGAGTACGCCATCGAGCTTGTCGATGGAAAGGTGAACATCATCACCGAAGAGCCGCGCATGAAGCTGGAGCGATACGGCGCTGCATCCATCGCCGTCGACATGCAGGTCGGTCTCATCCTCGAGATTGCCCACGTTGACGTCAAGCTCTGCTTCGCCGGCGTCGCGTGCTCCGGTCCGGAATCAGCAATGACTCAGGGCGTGTATGCTGGTCTCGACATGTTTGCTGCGGTCGTCGTGGGTAACCCCGTTGATTTCGAGGGCACGACGTCCCTTTCAGCCTACTTCTCCAACTACCAGTACAAGAAGGAGTGCGCCATCGGCAACAAAGACACCTTTGCCGCCGGCATCGGTGCCTACTATGAAGTCCCGAAGACGGAGGCTAAGCTCGACATCGTCACCTCCGTTCTCAGCGACGACTTGCAACTCAAGCCTGTCAACACGCTGAAACTCATTGACACCATGGGCAACGACGACTATTTTGCGCAAGGCGAAATCTTCCCGATGCAGTGCTTCGTCAAGTAGGGTCGAGTGGTGTCGCCTCAGACGGATTGTGGATCCGATCAAATCTTAAATTATGGCATTCTCAGATGTATAATTTCTTTGGACAGTTTCATCTGAGCACTTTTTTGTTCTTTCTGTGATTCACTGTGCGGACGAGAGGGAGTGCACGCTTTGGCGATCAAAATCGAGGGGCTGCTATCAAGGAGACTTTTTGTTTTTCGTCTCATCTCGCGGGCTCACTCGACGCTTATGACTTGTAATCAACTGTATTCGTAATTCGTGCATCTCTCTCCTCACTCTAATACAAGACTATCTGTTTCTACATGCGTCTAAAAAACGTCGCTACGTTTACTTTTTCTCCTTCTTGGCCTTTTTCTCCTTCTTGGCCTTTTTCTCCTTCTTGGCCTTTTTCTCTTTTTTCTCCTTCTTGGTCTTCGTCTCGGTGGACCGATCTTTTCCACCTTCGTCGTCCGAATCATCGAAATTCGTCTTCCGTTCGCCCGTCCACTCGGATTTCAGAATGCCTCGTCCGCCCAAGCCGCGCTTCGTGCCCTTGTGCACCATCGTGTCGTGCGCCTTTTTAAATAACGCCTCTTGGTCACCCTCACTGAACCCTCGGCGTCCCTTCTCCCCGGTCTTCCCGCCGTCATTCAGATCCTTTTCGCGCTTCGATCCGACCACGCCGCCCCACGCGAAACCGGCGCGACTCCACCAGTCGCTCTTCTTCGTGCTCGCCGACTGTTCTCCCTCGTACTCCTCAGCGGTGAGCGTCGCGCTCTTCTCGCCCGTTCCCCCTTCCCGGTCATCATCGTCACCATTCGACGATTTCTTCTTCTTGTCCTTCTTTTTATCCCTCTTCTTCTCCTTCTTCTTCTCCTTAGCCTCTCGAGCGGTTTCGACGACGACGGGCGCCGCCGCGAGCCCGTTTTGCACCCCGTACTTGGCCAACTGTTCCGCCTCAAACCTCGCGATTCGCTCGAGCTTCCCGACCCTCCCTCCGAACGTGGATCCGCGATGGTTATCCATCGCCAACTCCTCCATGAGCTTTAAATCACTCTTCGATCCGCTGTACACCACTCCGTCTCGTCCCGTGACGGTTCCCAGTTTCACCATGAGCTCGGCGTCTTCGTCGTCCGACTCCGAATCGTCGTCCGACTCCGAATCGGACCCGCCTCGCGACGACGACGACGACGAGGAAGACGACGACGATTTCTTCCCACCCCCGATCGCCTTCGCAATCTTACTCGCCGCGCTCGCGTAGTGTCCCTCCCACCACTTTTCCTCCCAGTTGTACCGCTCTCGAGTCGCCCCCAACCCGACGTTTTCCTCCCGTTTTACCACCTCGATCGCCTCCGCGCGTCCGTGCTGACGCTTACCCAACCCTTTCCCGCGCTCCCATCCCATCTCTCGCATGACGCGCGCGCCGAATCCACCGTACCTCGACTCCGTCGCCGGGTCGACGTCGTACGTCGGCATCTTCATGGCGGCGGTGGACGCGACGCGACGCGACGCGACGTCGCGTCGATGCCTCCTCGGATCGAGCCACGCGAACGAGCGAACGAACGAACGCGCGCGCGCGCGACGACGTGTGCGCGGCTCGACCCTCGCGCGTCGACGCGCGGTCGACGCGCGCGCGTCGTCGCGCCGCCGCCGGGGCGCGCGGATACACGAATACGCACAGATGGCCAAAAACCGCACAAAACGTTATCCCGAAAGTCATACTGTGACCCCACGAAACCCTGAGTAAAAATATCTTTGCGTGACGATTCGATGACGCGGATGATTGAGGATTGATTGATGATGATTGCGTCGCCGCGCGCGCGACTCGTCGCCGCGCGATCGATCCGTTCACCATGTCGTCCCTCTCGCTCTCGTTCGCTTCCTCGCGATTCCTCGCGCGCGGTCGTCGTCTCGGAAGAGACCAACCTCTCACACGCGACCGTCGACCGGCGCCCGTCGTGTCGGCGAAAAAAGGAGGAAAGCACTCCAAGGACAAAAACGCGTCGTCGACGCCGACGATACGGTCGTCCTCGCGCGCGTCCTTCGATCCGACGCGACCGATGATGGAGGACACGGGCGATCACGCGGGGAAGATTCGCAAGGCGGTGCGCAAGGCGATTCTCAACGTCGAGTACGAGGAGCAACTGTCGCGACTGCAATCCGAGCTCGTCGTGTGGCAAGATTACGTCGTGGCGAAGGGGAAAAAGGTTGTCATCATATTCGAAGGGCGAGACGCCGCCGGGAAGGGTGGATGCATTTCGAGGATCACCGACGTGCTCTCGGCGAGGGTGTGTAAAGTCGTCGCGTTGGGCGCGCCGACGGAGGCGGAGAAGACGCAGTGGTACTTTCAAAAGTACGTGCAGCACTTGCCGAGCGCCGGACACATCGTGTTGTTCGATCGATCGTGGTATAATCGGTCCGGAGTCGAACGCGTGATGGGATTCGCGACGCCGGAACAGGTTGAACAGTTTGAACGTGAGGTGAATGTCTTTGAAAAGATGCTCGTGGACGCCGACACGCACATCATCAAGCTCTGGTTCGACGTGAGCGACAAGCAACAAGAGGAGCGATTCCGCGGACGACTGGAACGGGAAGAAAAACGTTGGAAATTGAGCCCGATGGATTTGTTCGCGCGTTCAAAGTGGTACGATTACTCGCACGCGCGCGATATGATGTTTCAAAACACGAGCAAAACCGTGCCATGGTCCATCGTTCCGGCGGACGATAAGCGCGTCGCCAGGCTCAACGCCATTCAACACATCCTCAGTTCTATGGATTACGAGGAAGTGGAGAAGGAAGACTTACAACTTCCCGCGCGTCAAGATAAACCGCACGATTACAAGGAGGTTGATTTGCACAGAATCGATCCCAGGATGGCGCACGTCGTCCCGCAAGTGTACACCACGCGAGGTCTCGAATCGAGAGACGAAGACGATCGCGCGTGGCGAGACATCGCCGACGTCGTCACCAAAAAATCAAAGAAACATCTCAAGCTCTCCTTCGACGACGAGGTTGCGCGTTGAGACGTCGCGTCCGAGACGGAAATAATAACGTTTTGTTGTAAACAATAATCTCAAACCGAGGCGAAAGAAAGAAAGAAAGAAAAACACATCGCCACACCGCGGCGCGATTCGCGGACGCGGACGTCCCTGCGCGCGCTCTCGACGCGCACGTCCGTCATGCACGCCATCGCCTCGTCTTCACCGCGCGTCTCTGCCGCGTCTGTCGCGCGTCGTCCGGGCGATGCACGTCGTCTCCACTCGCGAGGCGTCCCAGGCTCCCGGTCGTCGTCCCGCGCGAGTCCTCGATCCGCGACGCGCGCGCACGCGAACGCCGTGGACGTGGACGCTGGAATATTTATGCTCGAGCGGGAGGATTACCTCTTCGTCGATTGTCGATCGTGGAAGGAGTACGATCGCTCGCACATCACCAAGCCCCCGCAGCGAACGATAAATGTGCCCCTGGCTGAGGACGCGAGCGCGGAGTCGTGGGTGAAAGCGGCGCGAGAGAAGACGCGACCGGCGATGAAATTATTGATCGTCGACGCGGACGGGTCGAGGGCGGAGGAACTCGTGGATGCGCTCGTCGAGGCTGGGTACTCGAACGCAGTGGCGGTGGAGGGCGGGTACTCGACGTGGACGTCTAAATACACGACATTCGGACGGAAAGTGCCGCCCAAGGGGAAATTCGTGTCGACGGGGAAAGAGGCATTGAAGAGTGGACTGGATCTCGATCCCACGGTGGCGTCCGCGTACGAGGAAAATTGGGGAAGGCAGGATTATAAGCCTTAAGGCGCTGACGAATCGACGGCGGCGCCGCGCGAAGGAGCACGAGTCGTCGGTCGAACGCGCGTGATCGACGACAACTCGACGCATCTCGACTCACATGTAATTATTCATCATTCTTGACATCGTTGGCGACGCGTTCTCGCGATGCGGGTCTTCGTTCTCGTCTGGACCGTCGACGCTCCGCGTTGGGCGCCGTCACCTCAGAGTCGCACACGCGGAATGCGCGCGATTCCCGGTCCCGCGAACGCGTTTACGCCTCACCTCGCGCGCGCGAGTGTCACGGAATCACTGTCGACCGTCGACGACGCCGCGCGCGCGCGCTCGACGCCCGCAGAGGCGCGCATCGAGGGCGCGTTTTCGAACGCGCAGCGACAGCTGTGCGATGAACTCGACGAATCGCTCTTCCTCTCCGCGCCCTGGCGTCGCGCCTTGGACGCGCTTGACGTCGACCGATTCGATCCGAGCGTCGCCGAGTGTCGACACAACGTGGGGTGGGTGCGTCGAGGCGGATGGCGTTCGGGACGCCTGCCTCGCGCGTCGGGCGTCTTTCGAGAACTTGGAGCGACTTCCAACGGCGACGGCGCGGGCATCATGTGCGATCCGACGGGTGAAATTCGCGTCATCGTGCACAGAGAATTGATGGAGAGCGAACGGGCGCTCGTCGCGGGGTGCGCCGTAGTCATCAGGGACGCCCCCGTGCTCAGCGCGCACGGCGTGGCGCATGCCGTCGTGGTGACGAGCGAGAGTCTCGTCGCCGTGTTCGAGCCCGACGTCGATGTCGACGCGGTGAATCTCGCGAGACGGACGAAGATGGAACGAAACGCACTTCGCGAGCGATTACGTGAGAGCGCGGTGCTCGAGGCGATGGAGGGTGTTGAGTTTGAAGATTTTGAAGAGGACGCCGGAGACGGCGGCGGCGAAGAGCGCGCGAGAGAAAGCCACGGTGCGCGCGAGGACGAGAAGGACGCGAGGACGACCGAAACGGCGACACCGATCGTTTCGAACGATCGCACGACGAGCGACGACGCGCCCGCGGCCGAGGGACCGAGCGATTTCGCGTTGCAGCTAGCGGCGCTGTACGCCGGCGAGGAGTGAAAAGATGAAGAGATCGCCTGGGGACGCCCGCACCCGTCGCCGCGCCGCTTTCTCGTCGAACGCGCAAATGTCGACGCGCGAACGACCGACGGTGCGCGTGTGCTACGCCACGGGGAACGCGGGTAAGTTTGCGGAGGCGTCACACGTCTTCAAAAGAGCTGAAAACGTCGCCCTGGTCGATGTGATTTTGAGCCAAGTCGACGTGGACACCGTGGAGATTCAGGGAACGATGGAGGAAATCACCGCGCGAAAGTGCGAAGAGGCTACCAAAATTTTGTTTTCGCGCGACGATCCCGACCATGAGCATCTCCAACAAGCGTTGGATGCGGATTTCGGCGCGGGGAACGGCGGAGACTTTTTACTCGTCGAAGACGTTTCTTTAGGAATCGACGCTCTGAACGGGTTTCCGGGTCCGTACTGTAAACCCATGCTCGAAGCGATCGCACCCGAGGGCTTGTGGGACTTGATATCTCGCTACGACAATCACAGAGCCACGGTAACGTGCACACTGGGGGTGATGGATCTCAAGCGCGGCGGTGCGCCGAAAATATTCTCCGGAACTATCTCGGGCACCTTGGTTTCTCCAAGAGGGGATGTTAAGCACGGCAAGGCGAGTTGGAACAGTGTCTTTCAACCGGATGGATTTTTGAAAACGTTCGGGGAGCTCCAGTTCGAAGAACAGGCGCAAATTTCGCATCGACGAATTGCTTTGGAAAAATTCATCGCAGCCAACTTTTAGAAGTCTCGTCGAGGCGATCAGAACGACACACGTCGAGGCGCTCGAGCTCCACAGGCGTTTAGCTAGCCATAGACAAGATCTGTACACTATCATTATTATAAATATCGTGAGAGAAATGTCTTGATTCGCATCTAATAATAGGGTGACGCGTCATCTCGCGAAGATTTGTATCCTCCGCGGGAGGGTTGGCGTCCGTAGCCCCTGTCAAAGTCGTCATCTTCGTAGTCGTCCGCCCGTCGACGTGATCTACGCTCGTTTCGTCCGTGGCGTCTCCCTCGAAGTTCGAAGGCTCGTCTTCCGATGAGTAACCAGATCCGGATCAAGAGCATCGCCCGACTCGGCAAGGAAAATAATTCTTCGAGGACGAGCGACCGCCACTCAGCGAGCTCGTCTGGATCGTCTTGATTCGACACCTCAATCAACGCTTCGTCGTAATCGTCAAGAGGTTCATGATCCTCGGCAAACTCTTCCTCTTGGAAGCGTCTTCCCAAGCGTCTGGTGTGAACGCGCTCGTCCCTGCCCACGCTCTTCACCGTCATCACGACGTTGGCGAGCGCGGTGAACGTCGCCGCCGCCACCAACCCGACCGCCGCTACGGGTAACAAATTGACGTTCGCACCAACACTCGCGCGCGTCTCGCTTACTCCGATCGCGCATCCAACCGCATCGGTGAGCTTGAGGATTGGGTTCGTTTTCGTTCGCGGCGCGAGCGGATGGCTGCCGTGCGATGCCCTGACGTCGCGAGCGAACCTGCCGCCGCCGTCGCTCGAAGCGACAATGTTTGCATCCACGGGTTTGCGATAATCAACGTCGAGCGTCGGACTGGCGCGCCCCGTGGCTTCTTCCGCGAATTCCAGCAACGCCGCGACGCTTCTATCCGCGCTTGCGTGTCGATACACCGGTCCTTTCCCCGCCGGAAGCGCGACGATGGTCGGAAACGTCTTGGCGCGGAAATACTTGGCCGCAAACTGCTTGAGCTCATCAGTCTCGCACCGTAATCGACACACGCGCACCGTGGGATCGTTGTCATAACACACACCCATCGCCGTCCACGCCGGTTGCACGTCATCGCACCATCGACAATTCGACGTCTCCACCAAGAGCATCACCGTCTCGTCTCTGTGCGTCAACAATCCCGCCACTTCATCTCTCGTCAACGTCTCCACCGCGCTCCCGCTCACCACCGCGTGCGTCTGTGTCGCCGGTGCTGTCGCCCGTCGCCGTTCACTCCGCACCCGCCTCGCTCGTTCGTACTCAGCGTCTCGCTCCTTTGCGCTCAGCGCCGTCGCCCGCCGCGTCGCCGCCGTCCCTCGCCCGTCGCCGTACCCGTAGTCCCTCGTCTCCATCTCCTCTCGCGGAATCAACAACCGCTGTCCGACGAACAACGCCGGCGTCTCGTCTTCACTCTCCAATCGCACCCCGTTCGCCTCGCATATCGCGTCCACGCTCGTCCCGTGCGTCCTCGCCACGCCCACCAGCGTATCGCCGTACCTCACCGTGTACACGTCGCAATCCTCCTCCTCCCGACGCTCCACCGCGCGTCCACGACGACGACCGTATCCATCCAAACCGTCAAGCATCGATCCTCTCGCCCGCGCGCGCACGTCTCCCGCGTCGCGCGCGCGCACACCGCGATGATCCCGTCGCGCGCCCAACCTCTTCGCGCATCCACGCGTCGCGACCGACGTCACCATCGACGCCATGACGCGCGACGCGACGCGACGCGACGCGATCGAGTCACAGACCACCGCGCGTTCCACTCGCGTTCGAACCGTTCGACGCGCGCGGTCGAGTGACGAGATCAATCATCACTCGAGACAGAGTGGTGTATCCGCGTCGATTTCGTCGACGGCGTTGAATGCGCGACTCATCGCGCGCGTCGCGGATGGATAGATGGATGGATGATTGGGTGCGTGATTGGGTCGGTTTCTATCTATTCTATCAATCTATCTGGTTGCGACGGCGACGCATCACGCGTCGGCGTCGTCGTCGGTTTCCCATTCCGAGGAGCCCGAGCCCGCGTCGTCTTCGGTGTCTGAGTTGTCGTCGTCGTGTTCGTCGCGTTCTATGGTACCGTTGCGACGATGCACCCTATCGCGAATGAAAGCGCGCGCGTTCTCCGCGAAGTATCGCTCCGCGAAGTTCTCGGCGTCTCTTCTTACGGCGTCGTAAAATGGGCCGCGAGGATCGTCTTCGTCTTCGTCGTCTTCTGAATCGTATTCCTCGTCTGAATCGTATTCCTCGTCTGATTCGTATTCCGCTTCCTCGTCTTCGTCGTCGTCGTCTGAATCGATGAAGTCGGAGTCGTATTCGCTCGAATACTCTTCGTCTTCGTCTTCGTCATCGGCGCGTTCGACCCACTCAATGTCGCCGTCGTCTCGTACTCTGGCGAGTTGGCGAAGCGTGGCGATTTGGTGCGCGATGCGCGCCTCATCGACGTCGAGCGGGGCGTCGTCTCCGTCACCGTCACCGTTCCCGCCTCCATCGCGTCGACCGATTCGCACGTCCGGCGGCCTCAGATCGAACCTCGCGTCTTGATCGTCCTCGTACGCAACGTCGCCGTGATCCTCCTCGATGTCTGATTCGTCCTCCGTCGGGCGAAGACGACCGACTTCGTGCACGCGCACCGATGATTCCAACGTGTCGGCGATATCGTACTCGACGGTGGCGCAGATGGTGTCGGAATCCACCGCCCACGCCGCGTTCATCATGCCGTGCGCCACGTCCACGGTGCAAATGTCAGAGTAATCGGTGACGTCCACCGTGCAAAATGAGTGCTTGTACGGATGGTGACAGCGCTCGAGCGACGAACGCGGCGATCGATGCCGCGGATGGAGAATGTGCGCCAACGCGACGGTGCCGGTGGGGTTGAACTTGAGCGCCGCGCGGTCAAAGGATGGAACGGTGCGAAGGAGGCGAGACGAGCGAACGTCCCAAACCTCGCGACCGATGATAATTTCGTTGCCGCTGGGATGGAAACACGAGCCGGCGACTTCGGAAAAACGATCGAAACGACGGACGGGGACGTCTCGCGAGAGACGCAAATCCCACAAGGTTTCGTCCCATAAGAGTAAACCGTCATTGGGGGATAAGGAGACCTCATCGTTTTTCTTCGTCAAACTGGCGGGACCGTCTGTTTTGGACGTGAGACGTCGCGCGGAGACTTGGGTCTCCATGTCGATGATGTCGACGCCATCGACGCTACCGATGACGAATTGCGAGCCTACCAAATTGAGCGCGCATCCGAAGGCGTCTTCGTCCTCGTATAAAATCACGGGCGCCTCCTCAGGGTTGGGTAAGGACCAGATGGAACACGACGCGTCCGACGTCACCGCAAAGATCGGTTGCGGCGCGCCGGCGCCCGTCGGCGCGATTTTACGAACAGCACCGGCGAGCGCACCGCCAGAAACTTCCAACACGTCAGAGTTGATGGTGTCGTACATGCGAATCTCACCGTTATTCGTGCCGATGACGATTTGATCGCTCACGCCGTGCAAGAAGGAGGCGGCGGTGAACGCGTTGTGTATCTCCGTGCCCGCGCGAATCGTGCGCAGTGGTCTGAATCGACTGTACACAAAGTGACGATCGGCGCGCCGTGCGCCGTCAAACCATCCCGGCGCGTTGGCCCACTCTCTTCGTCGAAGACGCGCGGTGAGGTTGGTCGGATACTTGAGCGCGCGTATGGGCGCCGGACACTGGTGCGGAGCGAGCAGAGAGAACGGGGCGCACGCCGTGATGGGCGCGGCGCACTGTTTGTGCTGCGCGCGAAGGTATTGTGTCATGATGGAATCCAAACGCGACCGCACGCCGCACCCTGTTTCACCTCGAGGCGCGTCCGGCACGAGCACACCGGGCGTGGGGTACTCCTTACGAACGATCTCTTTCACCGCTGGCGACGGCGTGTGGTACCCGTGACCGCACATCGTCGTCGTCATCGTCATCTCTTCTTTGACGATCGGCGGCGTGGTGAGAGATTTCCGCAAGTCCTCGCCGACGGACTTACGCTTTCTGCCTCGCGTCGACGGTTCGCGCGCGCGGTCCGTCACCGCTCGCCCTTCGCCCGAGAGCTCGCGATTGAGCGCTCGCGACGGTCCTTGGTCGAGACCGAGCGTGAAGGGGTCATTAACTTTACCGAGCAAGCCTCTCGCTGCGCCCGTCATGCGTGAGCGAGGCGCGCGGCGATGAATCTTATTGCGCAGCGGCTTGCCCTTGAAGTTGAGTTTGAGACGCGGAGATGCCTCGTTTGAGGCGCCAGCGGTGGGATCGTGTCGGCCGTGTCGAACGAGTCCAGCTTCATCGAGCAAAGACGCCGCCGTGGTGTTCAATCCCGAGGCGACGAGGTGTTCGTGCATGAGGTGCAAGAGTTCCTCGTGTGGGTAACGAACCTTTGTCGCCGCGGCAATCAAGTGTCTCTGTAACTTTACGAGAGGCGGTGCGGCGGCATCTGAAGCCATGGCTGGGGTCACAGCTTTGATGTTGGTGAAACCCGCCGTCGTGGCGATGAGCTCCACCGCACATCGATGGAATTCCGCCGCCGCAGCTTGAATCGCGGCTGCCGAACCGGTGCCATTTTCGCTCTTGGAATCAACCAGCGCGTGATCCAGTGAGAATGGCGGCGCATGACCCGTGTCACGAATGAGTTCTGAGAGGTGACGCGCAATTTGCAGCGTTTGTAGCGTGTTTGCGATCGACGTGTCTCTCGACAACCCGTGCAGCGCGCGACAACAGAGCGCGCGAGTTATATTCATGGATGGCTGCGGGAGTGTCTTGGACGTTCTGAAGAGCAGATTCAGCAGCGCCTTGACGCCACATGCCTGTTCGACGTGCTTTCGACCGACCAAGAACGTTTCCTCCATTCGACTGTAATCGAAAATTGGCATGAATTTCCCGTCGACGCTGTGCGAACGCTGTAATTTTCCGGCGTTCGCCGACCTCTCCTTGGCACTTTTATTCTCCGCGTTGAGTAACACGTGCGGCGCGGACACGAGGTTACACGTCACCTTCAGCGCTTCCACGACCGCTTCTGTGTCGACAGCCTCGGCCGCAGATTCTATTATATCTATGAGTACATATCCAGCTGAATAATCTTCGTCAAGACCCAACTGAGTCGTTCTCGCCTGAGCTGTGGCCACTCGCCCGTTTGGATGCAACGTCACCAGCTTCAACACGCTCAGGGATCCGAGCACGCATTCGCGCAGCGTCTTCTCACCGGGCGCTAACGTCAGCAGATCCAGCATCACTTTCGGTCCACCCTGCGCGACGAACGCATCAATAACCAACCAAGACTTCGTTTGCATGATGGCGGCGATGCGCTTTTGTCTGCTCACCAGACTGAACAATTTCTCCGTCGCGTCGTGGCCGATATCGATCGCCTGGAGCATGGCGCGATTCTCCTTGGACTTGCTCATCTTGGTTTCGGTCGCACCAGACTTTTTCGACCTTCCCGACACTTTTTCTTCTATCGCCTTGACGTGTTGTACAAAGTGAGCGCGCATGTATTGTCTAAGAAGCAAACTCACGTGGTCTCCGGTTTCTTTTGCCATAAGCAGCTCATCCTTCGTCATCTGCGAACGTATGCCGTCCTTGTCGGAAACAATGTGCGCCGTCGTGCGAAGAGTGTTCAACACGAGTTTGAGGCCAGATTCAGCGTCGAACGCGACGACGACTATGGGAAACTGTACTGCGAATGTCAAGAAGAGTGCCGCGTGTCGTCTTGCGAACTCATTCGAGCAATCCAATAGCTCGAGCGCAATCTTTACAAAACGCCTCGCCAAGTTTAATGGAGGCGACACCAGCTTTTCGAGCGCCGTCGTGATGCTGGCGATGCCGAACATGCACCGCGTCAAGTTGTAGTAAGACATCGGACCGCACGGCACGTCTGTCAATAACTTTGCGCCCCCGTGCTCAATGAATGAAACGGCAAATTTTCTGTGCGCCAAGAACGCGCCCACGACCGACAGCGCTTCCGATAGCTGCGGATCTCCCGGCAAGTGTCCAGACAGTCCGTGTCGCCTGCAGAACGCCAACTTGGCGGGCCAACCTTCCTTCCCCGGTCCCGCAACGAGACGCAACGACAGCTCAAGCACGCCGTTTTGCAGCGCTTCACCGAAACACTCGACATAGTCACCGATCCCACCGAGACACATCAAACGACTCTTCATCAATATGTTGTGCAAATTTTCGACGTCTAGAGCTTCAAGTCCTGTCACACAGTCATCTCCCGCCGCTTGCGCCAGCGCAACGCTATCGCGCTCGTTCACTTCCCACGCGGGCGCACCTTCGCCCCCTTTGCAGATGAGCAACACGAGCGGCTTCAGCAAACTCTCCATGATTCCGTTCCGTATGGCGTCGTTCGCCATCGTGTACGTCACGAGCAATGAAGCGAACGCACCGGTACTGTATGTCTTCAATCGCCGAGCATCCAACTCCGGCGTCGGTCCTCTCAATCGCTCATCGTTCGCCCTAGATTCTACCGAGTGCGCGTACGCGCGTCCATCGAACGCCAACTCACTCAAATTCGTCCAATACAGATCCCTCGTCGCGTCGTCGTACGGTAATATGTGATTCACGTTGGTTCGCGTTCGACACCCGAGTCCCGCCGCGCGCAACACGCGCAGCGCCCCCGCCTGTTCACCCAGCGTGCACGTGTACATCCTATCCCCCACCGCTCTTTCCACCACTAAATCTTTCCACTGCGTTCGAAAAGGGAGCTTTTCGATCATCTTCAATCCCGCTCTCGGCCACCGACTCGTCGACGGCTCTGAGCCCGCCTCTTGCTCGAATGAGTTCTCCTCGTTCTCCACCGCCACCGCGAGCTTGTGATACGCCCGAACGCGCGCCTCTCCCGCCTCAGCGCGCTCCAGAGCCGTCCACAGCTGATCGATCTGCTTGGCCGCGCGTCGACTCGCCGTCATCGGCGACGCGGGGCGTTGCATCGCGTTGGGCGCGTTCGCCGTCGTCGTCGGCGCCTCCTCTCGCGCACCGCGTCGCGTCTCCGTCCCCAGCGCGGCGTCGGGCGCATCCGCGCGCGCGTCCTCGACGCGGTCGCGCCGTCCTCGTGGCATGATGCCCTGCGCGCGCCTCGCGCTCGCCTCGGAATGGGGAACGCGCGCGCCCCCACCTAGTCCTCACCGAGGGGCGGCGCCGACGACGCGACGTCACAACCGCGCGCGCGAGGCGCACGCGGCGAACGACTCGGTAGAATCGGTCGACGAGACTCTCTTCGTCCGCGTCCTCGCGAGTTCGCTCGCATCCATCGGACGAATCCATCGCGCGCGCGACGAACGCGTCGGGTGACGCGAGAGGACGTCATCCATGATTATGCGCGCCTCCGTGCTGCGCAGCGCGGTGCGCGCGGCGTCGAAAAAGACGACGACGAACGATGCTGGACGTAAACCCGTCGCGCGCGGGATGTCGGCGACGACGGCTTGCGTGGGACGACGCGGACGCGCGGTCACGGCGAGAGGGAGAGGGGCGGCGACGAGGGCGGCGGCGGAGGCGAGCGAGGAGACGGCGACGGATCGCGAACCGGTCAAGCTGTTGACAAGCGATGAGAGCGATAATTTGCTGAGAATCAGACACACGGTGCGTGCGCGACGACGCGACGGGGGATGATGAACGAGACGCGTCGCGGGGGGGACGGGCGGTGAGGGTTTACAAAGGAGGAGGCGCGCGAACGTAAAGACTCGAAAGACTGACGCGAAGCTTTGACTCTCACGCTTGGCGACGCAGAGCGCGCACGTCATGGCCATGGCTGTGCAAAAAGTGTTTCCGTCCGCGCAGTGCACGATCGGCCCGTGGATTGATCGAGGCTTTTATTATGACTTTTATTACCCGGAGGGTTTCTCCAACCAAGACATGAAGAAGATTCAAAAGGAGATGTACAAGATTATTCGCAAGGATTATCCGCTTCGTAGGGAAGAGGTGTCGCGCGAGGAGGCCGAGCGACGCATTCGCGAGATCAACGAGCCGTACAAGCTTGAAATTTTGGATGCCATCAAGACGGAGCCGATTACGATCTATCACATCGGCGACGAGTGGTGGGATTTGTGCGCGGGGCCTCACGTGGAGTCGACGGGAAAGCTCGACCAGAAGGCGTTTGAACTCGAAAGCGTCGCCGGTGCGTACTGGCGAGGCGACGAAACGAAGCCGATGTTGCAGCGCATCTATGGCACGGCGTGGGAAACCGCCGAGCAACTGCAGGCGTACAACGATTTCAAGGCTGAGGCAAAGCGCCGCGATCACAGAACCATCGGACAAGATTTGAACCTGTTCTCCCTTCAGCAAGACAACGCGGGCGGTGGATTGGTGTTCTGGCATCCGAAGGGGGCGTACATGCGACACATGATCGAGACGTACTGGAAGGATCTCCACCTCGCGCGCGGCTACGAGTTGTTGTATTCTCCGCACGTCGCCAAGCAAGAGTTGTGGCAAACTTCTGGTCACAGCGACTTTTACTCGGAGAACATGTACAAGCCCATCAAGGTTGAAGATGAGATGTACCAGCTGAAGCCGATGAACTGCCCTTTCCACATTGTCGTCTACCAAGACGGTTATTACTCGTACAAGGATTTGCCGATTCGATGGGCCGAGCTTGGAACGGTGTACAGATATGAGCGTAGTGGTACCATGCACGGTTTGTTCCGAGTGAGAGGCTTCACTCAAGATGACGCGCACATCTTCTGCTTGCCCGATCAAATCACCTCGGAGATCAAGGGCGTTTTGGATTTGACTGAGGAAATCCTCTCGACGTTTGGCTTCAAGGATTTCGAGGTCAACCTCTCCACCAGACCGGAAAAGTCTGTTGGTGAAGACAGCATTTGGGATGCGGCGGAGAGCGCGCTCAAGGATGCGTTGGCGCTCAAGGGCTGGGATTACATCGTCGACGACGGTGGTGGAGCTTTCTATGGTCCGAAGATTGACATCAAGATTTTGGACGCTATCGGACGCAAGTGGCAGTGCTCCACCGTGCAGCTCGATTTCAACCTTCCGGAGCGATTCGACTTGCACTACGTCGATCGCGACAACGTCAAGCAGCGCCCGATCATGATTCACCGCGCTATATTCGGATCTCTCGAGCGATTCTTCGGTATTCTCACGGAGAACTACGCTGGTGAGTTTCCGTTGTGGCTCGCCCCTGAGCAAGTTCGCCTGTTGCCGGTGACGGATGAGGTGAGCGATTACACCGAAGGTGTCGCGAAGAAGCTTCGCGACGCCGGTGTGCGCGTCGAAATTTGCAGCGGCCAGCGTCTCGCCAAGCTCGTCCGCACGGCTGAAAAGTCCAAGATTCCGGTCATGGCTGTCGTCGGACGAGAAGAGGCGGAGAACAACACTCTCGCCGTGCGCACCTACAAGGATGGAGACGTCGGGTCTCTCTCGGTGGACGAAGTTTTGACTCGCATCGTGACCGCTAACGCGACGAAGCGTGAGAATTTCTAGGACGCTGAGCGCGCACTTGTAATCGCTAATCAAATTATTCTTTTTACATCAACTCTCAGTCAAAGTCGCTAGATTCGTCGTCACTGTTCAGAGCCATCTTTGCCCCCCGACGAATGCTCGACTTTTCGATGACATTCATCGCCTTTTTACCTCGGCGCGGATTCGCATTCACGTCGTCATCGCCACCCTCGTACGTAATCACCCCCTTGGACGCCAAAACCAAGCGCAAGTGTTCCGTGGGAAAATCATCCGTGCCCCCGACGTCGTCAAACCCGACGATGTAATCCACCACTTTCGTGTTTCTAACCAAACACAACGTCGGTAACATCCAAATTTTCAACTTCTCCGTCAAAAACGGCGACTTCTCCGCGTTTATCCGACACACCAACGCTTCGGTGTGCTTGCTCGCCACCACCTCTAAATGTTTATCCATCACCTGGCACGGCCACGAAGAATTTCTATAAAAGTGCACGATCATCTTATCCTCCCCTTTCATCTTCTCAAAGAACGCCTTTTCATCGTCTAAATCATTCACCACCCCGTGGCCTCGCTCCAACGCGCTCTTTCGTGCGTCGTGACTCGATTTCATCGCCTCGAGGCGGCGTCTTCGAATATCCTCCAACTCGTCCCCATCCATCTTTTCTAATCGGTGCAACTCGTCGTCCACGGAATCCTCCACCGCGCGCGCCATCTCGTACACTTTTTGTTCAACCATCGCCTGTGTCGATGCAACCGTCGTCGTCATCGTTAGTCGTCGTCAGCGCGTCGTCGTCGTAAACGAATCTCGCGACAGCTCGTTCGAGTCAACGGGGTCATCTCGCGTCGCGTCGTGTCGCGTCGCGTCGCGCGCGCACCTGGACGGCATCGCGCGAGGCGTTCATCGCGTCTCGAATCACTCGCGCGTCGAAAGAGCGTCGAAGGAGCGTCGAAGCACGGCGGTGACTGAGGCGAGCCTGAACGGCGTCGAGAGTCGAGAGTCGTGCATATAAACTACATTTAAATTATAATCATCGCTCGAGGCGCGAGCGTCCAGACACGTCGAATCGAACGCGCGAGAGATTCACTTTCCCCGCGCGTCGTCACGTCGATGCGTCGTCGACGCCGCGTTCACCGTCGAAGCATTTAATACGAGAGTTTCGCCATCGGACCGCCGGTGAGCGGCTCGCCCGCGAGCGTCTTGCGTAGATCCGATTCGAACCCTTGTTCCAAGGGATCGCCCGGCGCGTACCGCCGCACGACGTGGCCATTCCTGTCCACTAAAAATTTCGTGTAATTCCACGGCAATTCGCCGTCGAACGGCGGACGTTTGAGGAATTCGTACACGGGCGACATGCGCGCCGAAGACGTTGGGTCGTCAGCGAGCGGCGCCGAAAGAATCGCGTCCGGATCATCCTTAAACTCCGCCTCGTACGCCACCTCATCGATACCCTTACACTTGACCGGTTTCGCCTTCGCTCCAACCTTATCAAACACCTCCAACTCGTTCACGCCGAATTTTCTACGCGCCGCTTGTCGTTCCATCTCCGACGTTCCCGGCGCTTGACACCCGAATTGATTCACCGGAATCGCCAATATCTCGAACCCATCGTCGCGGTACTTGTCCCGCATCGATCGAAGGGCGGCATAATTGGCGTTCGACAGGGCTCACTCGGACGCGACGTTGACGACGACGGTGACTTTCCCTCGAAAATCGCTCAGCGCGCGCGGCGCGCCGTATTGCGACAGCGTTAAGTCGTACAACGAATCCACCGACGCCGCCGCTCGAGACGACGACGAGGTGTCGATCGCCATCAAGGCGGCGGCGAGCGTCGTCACGCGCGCCAAGGCGCGTCGTCGAGTCGTCGTCGCGTCGAGCGGCGTCGCGGACGTTGATGACACCACGTCACCATTCCCACCGTCAACCGTTCGCGCGTCGTCCGCGTCGCGCGACGCGTCGCGCGTCGCGCGCATCCCGCATCGATACGCGGCGCGCGACGACTCCACGCGCCGCGTCGTGGACGCGCGCCCCGAGACGTTCGCGCGCGAGGCGAGGGCGACGCGCATGCGAACAGCGCGCGTCACTCTTTGGCGCCCGAGGAATGGAGGCGTCGTCGTTCGAGCGCGCGCGCGTCGCGTCCTCGAGCGCGTTCGCGCGTTCGCGGGCGCCACATCGGTCGAGTACACATCGTACCACCCGTTCGCGTCCCGCGCGCGCGTCGAGCGACGTTGCGTCGTCATCGTCGTGGACGGAAATCATCGACCGCGCGTCGTCCGACTTTGGGAGTGATTTACTCGTCGAGCGCGTTCGGGACGACGCGCCGAATAAAGCCTTCGCCGGGTGCGTTATACTGACGCGTGAGAGCGTTCCAGACGCCGTGTTGAGCGAACGACGCGTCGACGGCGCGCGAGACGACGACGTGGGCACGGTGGGACGCGGCGGCGTGTTCGACGCTTTTTCGCTGCTCCCGGCGACGCTTCCGAAGAAGGATTCTATGACGACGACGACGACGACGATCGGTATTCTGGGACTCGGTGCCGGGACATGCGCGCGAGCGTTGTCGGCGCACCATCCTGGGGCGCGAATGGTGGGATGGGAGCTCGATCCCGCCATCGTGGAACTGGCGAGACGACACTTTGGCGTCGACGAGATGGAGCGTGCGGGGACGCTTCGCGTGGAAATCGGCGACGCGTTCGCCATGTGTGCACGAGACGCCGAGTCGTTCGATGGGCTCATCGTCGATTGTTTCGATGAGAATTCCACCGTCGTCGCGTGTCTGCGTGAGCGAGAGACGTGGGAGGCGTTGGCGAAAAAGTTGAAACCGGGCGGTCGCGTCATGGCAAACGTGAGCACGGGACGAGGACGAGGCGCGCGAGTGGAGGATGCGGTGGCGTGCGCGCAGGCGCTCGCGGACGCGACGTCGGGAGAGATCACGCTGTGGCGCGCGGGCGCGTGCGGGATATGGAACGAGCTCGTGTTGAGCGGACCGCGCGTCGATTGGGTGGATGCCGAGGCGAGGCAACCGAAATTCGCCGAGCTCATGAAGGATTGGTTTTATTTTACAAAGCCCGAGGACGCGTCTCCGAACGAGCCTTGGCTCGCGAAAACGTTAGGTTTATGAGATAATGTTACAGAATAGTAGTAGGTACAGCGGTGACGTTCGGTGGTCGTCACTCGGTCGTGTCGAATATCCAACTCGCCGACTGGCGAGTGAATCCCGCGGGCGTGTGCACGGCGCGAAACCCGGCCGTTCTCGCGGCGACGACGTTTCTCTCGTCGTCGTCGAACAACACCACCCTATCCGCGCACACACGCCAATTCGCTCCGTATTTCTCCTCGCACAGCCGTTGCATCTGCGGGTTCTTACCCCCGTTCACGGAACACCCGTCCTTGACGCCAACGACGCTCGGCGTCGAAATGTCCCGTCGCGTCATGTTCCCTTCCCCGAGCGCTCGATCGCAATACGCGCGAATCACTTCGTACACGCCAAACGAAACAATCTTCACCTCCACTCCCCTCGCTCGCGCCGTCTCTGTCGCGTGTGAACGTCGTCGTCGTCAGTCGTTCGGTTGGTATTCGCCTCGACGGTTGCCCGCGCGTCGACGTCCCCGCCCCCGTCTTCGTCCGTCGTCGCTCTCACGTACCCATGAACTCGATCAAAAACGCCAAATCCACAAAATCACCGATCGCGTCCCGTCGTCCCTCGCGCACGTCCTCGGCCCGTATCTTGGACGCGAACGAGTGCACGCGAAGCAGCGTCAGGTCGAAGTCGAGACACACGAGCTCCACGGGCGCCGACGTCCCCGACGCCTCGCGCGACGCTCGACGACGCGACTCCATGTCGCGAAAAGACTTCCTCTCGCACTTTCCGCGCTCGCGAGACGTCCGGGACGACGCGGCGACGACTGAGGTCGATGGGCGCGTCGAGCTCGCGACGCGCTCGAGACGCATTTCTTCACCAACACTATTCGGCACGGCGTGAGTCATCGGCGCGCGCGCGCGCGATGACGCGTCATCGAGGCGGCCGGGACGCGCGAGAGGTGACGCGATCGATGCGCGCGATGCTGGCGATGACGATGGCGCTCGCGGTGACGCGCGCGACGGGGGCGCGCGCGCTGACGAAACCGCCTCTGAACACTTTCGTGACGTCGAGACCGCGCGTCATCAGCGCCGGGTTGGATCCGTTCGTGGAGGCGACGGCGACGGAGTGGTTTGGGAATTTAGGCTATCTCACGCTCGACAGCACGACGTCGATGAGCGCGGGGACGTGGGGTGGGTCGAAGATCGGATCGGACGCGCGATTGGCGACGTCGTATTGTCTCGACTCGTCGACGAACACGAGCGTGGTGTCCGAGTACGATTTCATGGGGTGGCTTCCGGTGCCGTACACGCTGGAAGATTTGATGCGGACGTACCCGGACGCCAAGGTTGTGCTGTTTCAGACGATGGTGACGGAGTGGTGGACGCACGTGCAGGAACAGGCGAAAGGCGCGGCGGCGCTGGGAGACACGTGCGGTTGTAACGCGGGCGCCGTGCGTTCGTCGTCCAGCGCGTGCGGTGACTCCACGTATCACTACTGCGATATTTACCCGTGCATGTATCAGCGCGCGTTCGGAAGCGTGACGCCGGACGAGGACACGTGGAAGATGAAGTACATCGAACGCGTTCGAGAAATCAAAACCGTCGTCCCCGAGGACAGACTCTTAACGGTTCCCATGACTACCGCCAAGGTTGGTCACGCCACCGCCGTCAAGGTGGCGAAAGTCATAGCTCAGTTCCTCGATTTCACCTCCGACATCGACGCTTTCGGCGAAACCTACCCCTTCGTCCGACGCAACCTTCGCGGTCGTGCGCTCGGCTCAGCCGCCAAAGCGTGGACCGTCATCGTCGTCCTTCTCAGCGTCTACCTCGCTTTCTTCGCCTCGAAGAAAGATCCGGCGCGCAAGAGTCTGCGCGCGCTCTTCCGTCGACGCTCTTAACGTCGCTCACAAACCTGTAATGAAAACATCGTAGTTCGTCCCGAGGAAAATTTTCTCGAGAAAAATGTCCCGACCAAACACGCGTTCGCGTCACTCGCGGCCGCGATGACTCGCGACGCCGATCTCGACGCCGGCCGTCGCAAACTCAAGGAGTTCAAGAAGGCCAAGGACGCGGCGAAACACCGAGACGCGGCGCCGAGCGACGCTGCGGAGAAAGAGAAGCCGGAGAAGATGAAGAACACGTCCTCCGACGCGGGGAAAACGGACGACGAGACGGCGGCGATCAAGGCAAAGCTTGTCAAGGCGGTGAAAAAGGGTAAAGTGATCGAGGCGGAGCGAGACGCCGCGAAAGCGCGCGTCCAAACGCTCGAGGAGGAGATCGAGGAGTTGAAGAAGATGGCGGAGACGAGCGCGTCGGGGGAACGAGCCGCGGCGGAGGCGAGGGACGAGCTCGAATCCATGCGCGAGCAGTTGGTGCGAAATACCGAGGCGTTAACGTACGCGAACGAGGAGTCGCATCGCGCGGCGGAGGAGGCGCGCGCGCGCATCGCGGCGATCGAGGAGGAATTGGAGAAGACGCGTGCCCAGTTGCGAGAAGCCGACTCCGAAAAGGCGGCTGCGGCGCGACGAATCGAGGCGGCGGAGGAGGCGAAATCGAAAGCGGATGACGTCGAGAAAGAGGTCGAGCGGTTACAAGCGGCTCTGCGCGAGGCAAACGCGGCGAGGACGGCTGCAGCGGAAGAATCGGCGGAATTACGAAGGGCGTCTGAACAAACCACGAGCGGCGCCGAGTCGCGAGAGCTCGAATTACAGTCGGAACTAGAGAGCAAGGCGTTGAAATTGCAGAGTTTGGAGGCAGAATTACTCGCCTTATCAACGTCGTCGGCGGAAGAGAAAGAGGCGCTCGCGGCGGAGAACGTGCGCCTGGCGAATAAGTTGGACGAGAACCGTCTCGCGCTGGAGGAAGTTGAAAAGGAAAAAGAAGTCTTCGTTGGGGAGTGCGAGCGCGCACTTCAAGCGAACGAAGAACACGAACGTATGATGACTGAGGTAAAGCAGCGCTTACGTGACGCCGAGTCGAAGGCGGAGTCCACCGCTAGCGAGTTGTCTGCTCTCAAATCGTCAAATGAATCCAACCAAGCCGCGCTTGACGCCGAAAAGCGCGCGACGGACGCGCTCGAAGCTTTGGACAAGGCTCGACAAGACGCCAGTCGCGCGCAGGCGGCTTACGAGTCGCAGTCTAGAGAATTACAAGCAAAAATTGCGTCTTTGGAGTCCGCGCTGCAGACGCAACGCGCGATGCCTCCTCCTCCCAGCGTGTCGGACGAGACGGCGAGTCTGCGGCAACAGTTGGACATGGCAAACAAACAGATTGAACAGCTTCAAAGTTTACTCTCCGACGCTCGAGCGAGCCAAAACACGTCGTCATTCACGAACAAGAAGAACGAAGATTTTTCTGAAACGGACATCGAAGGCGCGGTTTTGACGGGGGGATCGTACGCGTTTGTTCCTCTCCAAGGACACTTGAAGTCGGCGGCGAGCGCCCCGGCGCTTCAGCATCCAATCGCGCTCGAGATCGCTGCAAACTTCGACAGAGCCTCCGTGTATCTGCAGAGACGACCGTTCGTGCGATTGGGACTAACGATGTACTTAATACTCCTTCACTTGTGGTTAATTCTATTCTAATGTTGTCAATTGACTACAGCACCGAGATTATTCATCATCCTCTCCGCCGCTAACTTTTGCCTGCCTAGTCGCTAGCGCGCGACGGCACTCCTCTACTTCTAATGGACACTTGTCTTCACCCTCCCATCCCCCGACGAGCGCTAATAAGATTTCAACCGGCGGTAGCGGTTGCTCGCCCGCTATCCATTCGCTAATGCGAACTCTCTTTGCGACAGCTCTGTTTGCCTTTTTATCCAAGGCGCGTTTTTCATTCATGCGAACGAACGCTCTCTTCAAAGGATCCGCTTCCGACGCGATTATTTGTTCTCGCGTATGCTCATTTTCACCCGTCGTCGACTTGAAGTTTGTCGTCGATACGGTGACGTGCTGAATGATGTCGGCGGCTCGCTTGCCGACGGCGAGAATCGCGAGCTCTGTTGCCTTCTTTGCGACAGTGGTTCTATCGTCCGCCACGGACGCGTCCGCGTCAAATTTCACGGGAAAGGCGGCACTCTTACTGTACTGCACGCTCGTCCCGTACACTTTGATTTTTACGCTGATCGTTGAGGGCCAACGATGGGTATACGCCTCGTGCACTCGAACCTTTTCGTACAAGTCTCTCGACAACGCGGTAACCGTGAGCTCGATCCTCTCGTGCTCTCCGCACGTCAGGGGGTTGAAAAATCCTGCAGGACCGCCCGTGACGCCGACTTGATTACCAAATTCTCGAGGCAGCGGTCGCTTCTTCATCGTGAGAGTCATTTGCGCGCTGAGAGACGTCTTGTCATTCACCTTTTGAATCACCTCGGACTCGTCCACGCCGTGCGCCGCCTTGCACAATTCCATGGCGTGTTTGGGCACGAGACCCAAAAGAGCTTCCAATCGTTTTGAGTTCTTCGAACGAACATCCCAAGCGGTGTGTAAACCGGCTTCGACTAATTTTCGGCGCACGATTTCACCCTTGCAGTGCGGTAGCTCAAAGCTCGACAATTCTCGAAAGACGCGCTCGACGTCGTCGTCATCGTCGATCACGACCACGCCGTCGGGTTTCGCAAGTTTCGACGCAATCTTTGCCAAGAGTTTATTTCTCGCCACGCCCACGGACACGACGAGATCGCACTCTTCTTTGACGGCGCGTCGCAGAGCTTGGGCGAACGCCTCGCCTCGCTCGGACGGTTTCGCTCCGTGTTCAATCTGCACGTACGCCTCATCAATGGATGCCTTTTCGTAAATCATGCCCTTTCGCTCGATGCGCATCTTTTCGCACATTGCGTGCATCTTCGCGTGTAACTCGTACGACGCGCGCGTGTACGGTTCGTACGACACCATGTGATCCTCCGTCGTGTGCACGTGCACGACTCTCCCGCCCTGCGCCTCCAACGCCGCCCGACATTTCTCCACCCCATCGTGTTTCTTCAACCCCAACGCGCGCGCCTCGTGACTCACGCACACAATGTCTTGATGCTGCCGAATCGCGATCGGCACGTCGCGCAGACTCGGGTCTCGTTTTCGTTCCACCTTCGCGAAGAACGCGTCGACGTCGACGTGCGCCACGCACCGTCCGCGCCGTTTCGAAACCGGTCGCACGCCCCCAAACTCCACATCCACGTCGTTCATAGCGACAGTACTTTTCTTTCTACGTTTCTTGCCTCGCTCAACTCCCGGACGCGCGCTCGTACATACCGATCATGTGTCCGTCCGGCGCGCGCACCGCCGCCACGGCCCCGTGCGTCTCGTACTGAATCTTCCCGTCTAATCGTCCACCCAGCGACAACGCCGCGTTCACGCGCGCCTGAATGTCGTCCACCTCGAAGTGAATGATCGGGGAGTACCCGGGCGTGAGCTGAGATTCCGCGTCCGCGCGTTGCAGCGCCAACGACGCGCCGATCGGTGCGTTCGAATCCGTGGAATCCGTCGTCGAATCCAACGCGAGTTCGGCGTAGGTTTCCGTGCACACGGCGACGCGGAGACCGAGCGCGCGCTCGTAAAAGGCGGCGGCGAGCGGGACGTCGCGTTGGAGCAAAAGGATTTGCCGCAAGACGCCCGCGCGCGGTGGCATCGCGCGGATGAGTGACGAATCTGGGTGGAGGGACGAGCTCTTTCAGTTGTCGTCTTCAAAGCTAAGAGTTGTTATTAAAACATGCCGGCGAGCTCAGTGTCCGCCTGCGCGAGCTCGATGAGGAGATCATCGTCGAAAAATTTACTCACCGAGACGTCCTCGGACATGCCCTTGCGTCGACGCGTTTTCACCATGAATTCTCTGGCGAGGTGAGGCGCGGGCGCGGGCTCGAGCGGGCGCAAGACGATGGTCTTGTCCAGCGGGTCGCCGGGGACGACGGACCAGTGATCGAAGTAGGATTGGCCGAAGGCTTGACCTTGGGTGTGATAGCGGAGGTCGGTCTCGAAGCCAAAAGTTTCGATGGCGGGAATGAGCGCCTTGACGGTGTACACTGGGGTGCCAGGTTTTGGGGCGTCACTCACGACGTGGCCGCGACGTTTGCTGAGCACGGTGTAGATGGCGCTCATGCAATCGGCTGGAGATTGGATCTCGACCTCGTAGATCGGTTCCATCAATCTGGGAGTGGCCATGAGGAAGGCGCTGTAGGCGCAACGACGGGCGGTGGGGATGACTTGACCGCCGCCGCGTTGCAGCGGCGCGTCGGCGACGAGGGCGTCCAAAATCTTAAACTTAACCTCGCGCATGGGTTCGTCGCAGAGGGGCCCCTCGCGCGTACCCCACTGGAATCCCTGTACAACGGAATCGCGGATCGCGGAAAGCAATCCCTTGTCCACCTCGGACGGTAGCGTGTCGTCCAACAACGCGTTGGGGCCGTACGCGTCCGGACCAAACGCCCACACGCTCTTCGCCGCCAAGGCGTCCCAATCGTAGTTGCATTTGAAAAAGTCGCTCACCGTCTTCTTCGGGGCGCTCAAATCAATCTTTCCCGTCTCGATGTCGCGTGAAAGTCCCTTATCGAGAGGTTCGGCGATCATCGTGAGCTTGTTCTTTTTGTTTGGCGTCTCCGCGTAACACTTGAGCGAGCTCGTCTCCACCACAGTCTCGCTGAAGCACACCACTGGATCGCTCACCTTGACCTCGATTTCACCGTACATCTCTCGAAGATCCTTCATCACGCTATCTAAAAACAACTCGCCCGTACCCATGATGGTGTGTTCACCGCTCTCTTCAACCTTGGTGACGCACGCCGGATACGATTTGGTTATCTTACGCAAACCTTCAACCATCTTTGGCAAATCGCTCGGGTTGAGAGGCTCGGCGGCGATCTTCATGACGGCCTTGTTGTCGAAATCTAAAGTTTTGAAAACGTACAAGTCATCTTTGAACGTCTTTGGCATGTTCTCTGGCACCAAAGTGGCGGTGGTCGTGATGCTCTGGTCGACGCCTTCCAAGAGAACCCACGCGCCGGCGCTCGCCTCGTCGATGGGAATGCGGTAACGCGCCTCGTACACCCACATGTTGGACACCGTCTTGACCACACAGTCTTCGTCATCGTCTGGGGAAAAGTTCTCGCCGAGCACACGCACGCGATCATTCTTCTTGATCGTGCCGCACATCACTCTGCCGAGTGCGTCAAACGCCGAGCAGTCGCTCTTCGGAATGAGTTTGGAGATCATCACCACGGCTGGCGCGTCGGGGTCACACGCGAGCATGGCGTCGACAAGCTTACCACCATTCTTGACCGGACCGCTGTACGCGCGTTCAATCTTCGTCGACGCCGCTTCCTCGGCCGACGGAATGTGCGTGGCGAGCATATCCACCAACCCAGACGTGTTGCCGAAAATCTTTTGGCACGTCATCTTCAACAGCGGCTTCGTGTTTGCCTTCATTTCTCTCGGCTTTAACTTGATACCAAATTCTTTCAATTTGTTTGACAGGCTATCGACGGTCTCACCAACAACTTGACTGAAGACTTTATACAGAGGTTCGAGAATAAACTGCACGAACGTGCGTTCGCCGCCGCTCTGCGCCGGCTTCTTTCTGAACGTTCGCGTGTCGCTATGGTAGTACACGTCGCCCCACATTCTCTTGGCAAACTCCTTGTGATCGACCGCGACGCGGTTGACATCGATGTACAGCTTGGCGAACGATTCCAACGTGAAACTGAATCCGTAGAGCGCGCTGCCAAAGCACACCGTTCCGCTCTCTGGACTCACCGTCGGCAATACACCGTCGGCATCGGGCGCGTACGACGCCTCGATGACGGCGTTAATCTCTTCGATCGTGTGTCGTAACTTGTGATACGCATCCGCCGGCGGAAGCTTGAGCTCGACGATCAAACGATCAATCTTAGAGATGAAGACACATACCGGCAAGCCGTCGCGAGCCGCGTGTTTGATTTGCCGCGTCGTCGACGTCATGACACCTTCAACCGCGTCGACGACGAGCAGCACGCCGTCCGACAGACGCATCGAAGCAGTCACTTCATCGCTAAAGTTCACGTGTCCCGGCGTGTCCATCATGTTGAATAGCATCGTCTTTCCTCGACTCGTCTGCAAGGGTAACGTCATAGGGGTCGACTTGATGGAGATCCCTCGAGCCTGTTCATCCAGTCTCGTATCCGTGTATCGAAGTTGCTTATCATTCGCCAACCACTCGTAGTCCACATCGTGCGTCTCTTCCAGCAACATGTCGAACAGCGTCGTTTTCCCGTGATGCAAATGTCCCGCCACGCACACGTTGCGTCCCATGCGTCTCGTCTCTCCCAACAACCCCGTTAAAAATTCCTCGCGCACCTTCATCGCCACGCTCGCGTCTTGCGCCTGCACTTGGGCTCCAACCGATCCTCCGGTCATTCGCTGACCGGTCGCTTCGATGTTCTTCACCTTGACCGGCGCCACGATGGGTTCCTCCAGTGGCTGCGCGTCCTCCGTCTCCACCAGCGTCTCCGTGTCCGCCCCGTACACCTCCTCCGCCGTCGGGTAATACTTTTTATCCTCCGCGAGCGTGACGGCGCGCGAACGATCGTCTTCATCCTCATCCTCCTCCGCGTCGCTTCCCGCCTCGTCATCGTCTCCGCGCACCGTCGCGTCCAACCTCGCGTCGGCGGCCGCCTCGGCGCGATCCATCCAATCGTCGGCGGCGTCCTCCTCCTCGTCGCTCAGGTCCACCTCTGGACCGATGTAGTTGCCGAACTCATCGTACAGATTCCCGTCCATGGCGAGCCGCGCGCGCGATCGAGCGACCGGCGCGCGTGGGTGTGCGGCGCGCGAATGCGCGAATGTCGCCTTTTGTCTCGCTTACCCTCACGCCACCGGCGGGCAGGGACGTCGACGACGCGAGCGCGCGTGGCCGCGATCGTAAAGGCAAATGATGCGTCGTGACTGCGATGATTTGGACGAGAGTGATGGAAACACTAGGATAAAAAGTGATTACACGCGCTAACGCGAGGTGAAATCGCGGTGGGGACGTCGCCGTGGCGAGCGCCGACGGCTGAGCGCACCGAGACGAGCGCCTCACGCGCCGAGAGGCTTGTCTCGAGGCTCGATGTTGATCCAAACACCCTCTGGGAAGCAAATGGTGGTATCGTACATGATGTTGAGCTCATCACCGAGCTTGTCGCGACCGGGTCCAGCTCTGGAGAGCTTGAACTTTTGAACCGTGCTGGCGAGCATGGTCGACGCGGCGAGCAAGGCAAAGACGCCTCCGATGCACGATCGAGGGCCAGCGCCGAACGGAGTGTACGTGAAATCGCGACCGGCGGTCATACGGCGACGCGCTCGCTCGCGTGCTTGGTCGAGCTTGGCCGGATCATCTCTGGCAACCTGGTTAGCGTGCTTCTCCGCTTGCGCGTAGAGCGCCTCGTCGGTGAAGCGGTCTGGATCGAACTTGTCTGGATCTTCCCAAACTCTCGGGTTTCTACCCATGGCGTACGTGGACAATAAAATGAAATCACCCGCCTCGACCTGGTGTCCGCTCGGAAGTGTGTCGGGGCCTTCGGCGAGGCGCGGGAAGAGGTTGATGGGCGCGTACTTGCGGAGCGACTCCTTCACGACGCGCTGCGTGTACGGCAATCGTCCCTCTTGAACGTCTTCAAACGTGGGCGGACGGCCGCCCAACGCAGCCACTTCCTCTTCGATGGCGCGTTGAATGTGTTCGAACCGCGCCACGTGCCAGAGATTGACGGTGAAATTGGAAGCCGTCGTTCTGTGACCCGCCGCCATGATGTCGTTAATATCCCCCCACAAGTCAGCGTCCGAAAGCGGATTGTCATCCGCATCCTTCGCCTTAACCAATACATCTAATAAGCAATAATCCTCGTCGTCGCCGGCCGCTAAGCGCTCCTTGACCACCTGTCGACGTTCAGACATAAGCTTGGTCCCGACGGATTCTAAAATTGAATACTGTTCCTTAAGTTCTCGCACTCGACCGAGGCCCAAGAAGTTTTGAAGCTTTAAAATAGGTCCCGGCGTTATGAATAATTCTCCCATAATTTCGCTGCTACCGTTGTATGCGTCCAAGAGTTTGGAGATGTTATCCTTCTTCCCCTCTTCACCGCGAAGCGTCTTCGCCTCGTGCGCCTCGCACTGTTCGAAGTCAAACGCAAACGCGATTTTCCCGATGACGTCGAGAGTCACCATCTGCGAATCGTTATCGATGTTGATTTCAAGCGGACCTCCACCGCGCATTTGCGCCGCTTCTCTCCAAGTGTTGGACATGTAAGCGATGCGCTCCTCGACGGTGGTGGAGAACTCCTTCAACGAAAATGAGTTGATGAACGGCTTTTGGCACATCAATCTGTGTTCGCGGTTGTACTCACCGTCGCTGCCCGTGATTCCTTTGTTCTGAATCACGTATCGGAACGCATCTGGCAACATTCGCAATCTATAATTCTTCGCGTTGGTCATGCACACGTACTCGACCATCTCGGGGTCGATGATGGAGACGCAAAACGGCCCGATCGCATTCTTAATGCCAACGCACTCGCCCGCTTGTTCCGCCCAGTCGAGCATGGCGATCGGCATGCCCACCGGATGCTGCGCCGCCTTGATCAAAGACTTCAAAAACGCCCCACTCTCGATCATCGCCGGCTTGCCATCCGGTCCCGGCCTCGTCGCCGGAGGCGGCGCCAGTCCCAGCGCACTCTTAGCCGCCGTGTACGGGCACGCGGCGCTCGCTTCACCGTATGCGTTCGCATCCTCCTCTTCTCCGCTCGTCCCACTCGTCGCGACCTCGTCGTCCTCCTGCGTGGCGACCTCGGCGGCGCTCGACGCCGTCTTCGTCGTCGATCGTCCGCCTCGTCCCCGCGTCCCCTCCGACCACCCCCCCACGACGGCGCGTCCGCCTCCACGCGCGTCCGAGCGAACGGTATGAAAGCGCGCGGTCGCACCTCCGCACGCGTGCGCGCGCGATCGCGTCGGCGCGCACGCGGGCGCCACGGCGCGCGTCGACATCATCCTCACGCCGCTTCGGCGCGCTCACCGACGCGCGCGAGCGGGAGACGCGTCGTCCGCGCGTCCGAAGCGGCGGCGCGCGCGCGAGAGAGATGCGCTCTCCTCCGTACGCTCGCGTCGACGACGAGCGCGAGTCGTCGTCGTCGTCGCTCGCGCGTCGACGAATGCGTCGGCGCGGCGCGGGCGGGGGTGCAAGATATCGGATAGCGTTTGTATGGGCAAACAGAGTACATTGGTTCATCATCGGACAATTGGTGGAGATCTCTTCCCGGAATATCTTTTGTTTTGTACAGAGGCGGCGCCGAAGCGGAGCGCGCCTTGGCGTCACGCGACGTATTCGGCGGCGGAGGCGATGTCGCCGTGAGATTCAAAGTATTCGATGAGATCGGCGAGGAATGGATCGGCGGAGGCGGTGTCGGAATCGATGATGAGGCAGCAGTGTTTGCGCGCGCGCGTGACGGCGACGTTCATGCGTCTGGAATCGGAGAGAAAGCCCACCTCGCGAGAGGGATTGGAGCGGACGGTGCTGATGATGATGGCTTCCTTTTCGCGACCTTGAAATCCATCGACGGTGGAGATTTCGAGGGATTTCAGGGCGTCGTCGCGGGCTCGGAGTTCGCGAAGGAGGGTGACTTGGCCGTTGTACGGGGTGATGACACCGATGTCGTCCACCGAGACGTCGTGAAGAGAAACGAGTCGCCTCACGACCTCCAATACGACGGCGGCCTCGTCTGGGTTTTCTTTACTCTCGCCGTCCTCTTCGACGCGCTCGTCCATCTCGCACCCGGCAGTGTCGATCATGAGGAGCACGGGAGGATCGTCCTCCGAGTCGCCTCTGAGTCGATGCGAGGCGACGGATTCCGCTGCGGTGAGTCGGCCTTGATACATGGCGTTCGACGACCACGTCATGATGTCCGCGTGCATGCGATACTGCACGGTGAGCATGCGCGCGATCAAATCGCCATGAGCGTCGTGCAGTCTTTGGAAGAGGGTATCGCTCAGTCCCTTGGATTGCGCCTCGTCGGAGATGACGGTGGGCGGAAGTTGCAAGTGATCGCCGGCGAGCACTGTCTTTTTACCCTTTAACACCGCGCCCCAACACGCAGCTTCGAGCGCTTGCGCGGCCTCGTCTATGACGACGATGTCGAAATCTTGGTATTTGAGCGTCCCGGAGAGCGCTCCACTGAGCGTCGAACAGACGACGCGGGCGCCGTCGACGACGTCTCGCATCGCCGATTTTTGTCGATTTCTTTCCTCCTTGGCTAATATCCTCAATTCCTTCCGTATCTCGTTTCTCTCGTTCCTATCTTTTCTATCGTTGAGCTTTGATAATTTCCGTCGCAGCGCCTTGCTCTCCTTGGCGCAATCCTTCGCGAGCTTGCTGTTATCGCTCGCCAAGAGCTGTGCCTCGAGACACGCGTCGAGCACCGACGGTAACAATCTCGCGGGATGTCCCACGCGAACAAGTCTCATCTCTCCACCTTCCGGAAGTTTCACCTTCATCAACCGCTCGACCAAGTTATCGATCGCGATGTTGGACGCCGTGCATGCGAGAACTCGAGAACCACGCGCGACTTCCTGCGCGACGTACTCGACCACCGCCGTCGTCTTCCCAGTTCCCGGCGGTCCGTGAATCAGCGCAAAGTCCACACATCGCATCGCATGCTCGATCGCCTCGCGCTGAGACGAGTCTAAGGATTTATTAAGCCATTTGATCTCCTTTCCCGGCTTGGAGACTCGCGGCTTGGAATCTCCGAAGGCGACGCCCGCCAAGTGCGCACCCGGTTGTTTCGCGTCCGCAGACGCGCCGTACTTACCAACGCGCTCGACCGCGGCAACTAATCTCTTGTGCGTTGCCTCGTTCGATAAACGCTCTAAACGCAACGTCCCCGAGAGCTCTTCCGGCACGTCATCGCACGCGAGCTCGATCTGCGTGTCACGAATTCTGTACACCACTCCGCTTGCCAGAGGTTCGCCCTCCACCGTCGACTTATTCGGTCTCAGACAAACGACGTCGTGCGGGCTCAATTTGTGCGGCGGCAGCGGTGGTGCCTCCGGACCGTTCGGACGACTCGCGAGCTCCAAAGTCACGATGGTTTGCCCCAACAAGCCTCCTCGCAGATCCGTTGCTGTGAGTCCCAAGAGCGCGCGCCCGCGTCTCGCCGCCGCCTCGGGCGAAAGTCCGCGTAAAATTTCTTGCGCCTGCGCCTCCTCCGCCTCGCGCTCGAGCTCGAGCAACGCCATCGTCTTCGTCGTCCAAGACGCTAAATCGTCCTCATCCCCGTCGTCGCTTCGAGCGAGCGCGCGCAACTCGCTAAGCGTGCATGCCACGCGAAGTCGGTTCGTCAGCGCCTCGCACACGTCCGCGTCCCGCACGCAATCGAGCTCGCGATAAATCCTCGCGTTCGCGCCGAGATCACCGATGATGATCCTGCGATCGCTCCCTTCGCCCCTCGACTCGTGATCGAGGCCGTGTCTATCGGCAAAGGCGTGCAACTGCGCGCGCTGTTTCGCGCTCAGCGACGGCGAAAACTCAATCCTCGCCGCCGCGGGCGCGCCGCCGGCCTCGCGCGCGGGCATGACGACGAAGAGGAAGACGCGACGAAGGCACGACGTCGACGGACGCGCGTCGTTCGTCCGCGACGCGCGCGGCGGGGTGAGGTGAGACGTCGAGACGAGTTGAGATGTCGGTTACTCTTTGACTACAAAAGAACGAAAGAGCCACTGGCGCGCTACGTCGTCGTCGATTCACCGCGTGGGATCGACGCGAACGGCGATGACCCACGCGAGTTGACGAAGGGTTCGTCTCGTCAATTCCACGCACGACGTCTCGTCGCGGTGTATTTGATCGAACGTTGATGAGACGACGTCCCGCGGCGTCGGCACGTTGGCAGGCCAAGAATCCGAAAACGCGTCTCCCGTCTTCCCGGCGACGGTTGTCATGGCCTCTTTGACGGCTTCGATGAAAACTTTGACGTCCTCGTCGTGACCGGCGATGGTGGCGCGCGCGTTGGCGGCCTTGCGCATCGCGTCTTGGCGGCTCAACGCCGAGTCGCCGTCTTCTGCGGCGCGTCGAATCTTTTTGAGCGTCGACGTCGTCAATTTCGCGAGACCGTCACATACGAGTTCGTCTCTCAAATCGAACATCGCGTCCTCTAACGCGACGATGACGTCGGAACACCGCTCACCAGATGACTTGTCCGTCGATCGCCCGCCTCTGGCGAGACGAACGAGCGCGCAGGAGGCGTCCTCGGAGCGCGCGTCGATTTCCGATATGAGCGCCATGAGCGTCTCCGCGGACGTTTCCACGGACGCAGTTAAGCCGTCATCGAGCGGAACGGCGACGAGCGTCGGCGCAGTCTCGGGAGACGTCGGCACGGATTCGTCGTTCGACGTCAACGCCTTGTCCAAATCGCGAACGAGGTCTCGAACGCGGCGTTCTTCCTCCTCGGACACGCCTCGTGTCAACGCGTCCATGGCGCGTTCGCACGCCGATTCCACCGCATCTCGATGCGCCTCCGCGCCCAAATCCTCGAGTCTTTCAATCAAAATTTGTTCCGCTCGCTCATCGTCGTCCTCCGTCGCCAAAACTTCCGCCGCGCTCTTCACCACGGACGACAACGCGCTAAACGCGCCCATGCCCACTGTCTGCGCCTTGCCTCTCACATCTTTCGCGAACGTCTTCGGATCGCTCGCCGCCTTCTCTATCACGCCCTCCGCCTTCTCAAACGCTTCTTTTGCCTTATTCGCCGCCCCTCCAAACGCGCTCCACGCGCCGGCGGCGAAAGATTCCGCGAACCGCATTGCGTCCCTCGCGTTGGGCGGCGGTTCGCTCGTCGTTGGCGTCCCGTCTTCCTCCGCGCCCTCGTCGTCCTCTCGTCGCACGAGTCGCGTTCTCGCGTCGTCATCACCCACGACGTGCGAACCGAACTCTTTCAAATCTTTTCTCAACTGTCTCGCCGCGTCGGAATCCGCCGCCTGCTTCACCGCGCGCCTCGCCTTGGAAAAACTCGCGCTCGCCCACGAACCGAAATTCGCCGTCAACGCGCGCACGTCCGGGACGTCCAACGGAGGTAACGGTCGATGACGTCGAGGATCGTCGTTCGCGTCGGGGTTTTCGTCGTCAACTTCCGCGTCTCGCGCGTCTTCGGCGTTCTCCTTCGCCGGCGTCGGCACGTCTTCGACTTTCGCTACGTCTTCTTCTTCTTGAACCGTCTCGATCGTGGTCTCCTCCTCCTCCTCCTCCTCGAGCGTCGATCGCGGCGCCGGTTCTTCGATTACACCCTCGCCGACGTCCTCGCCGACGTCCTCGCGCGTCTCCGCGTCGTTCACGACGACGATATCGTCATCTTCGTCATCTTTCCCGTCGTCACCATCATCATCATCATCATCTTTCGCCCCCTCCTCATCGACGACGACGCTCGCCTCCTCAAGCGCGTCCTCCACCTCCTCCGCCGCGCTCGTCTCATCGCTATCGCTGTCCAACCACGCGTCGATGTCCTCGTCCTCGACGTCGTCGTCGCCCATCGTCGTCGTCGCACTCTGCCGCGTGAAAACATTCGTCGCATCCTCGTCGCGAGCGGTCGCGGGTGCCCTCATTCCTAGTCGTGTCGCGCGAATCACCCGCCGACGCGCGGTCGCGTCTCCGTCTCGTCCCGCGTCCAACGACGCGCGCTCGCGTCTCGATCACAGCGCGCGAATCTCGCCGCCATGTTCTCGGCGTCGCGACGCGGACGCGGACGCGGACGTGGACGCGGTGATGGATTCGACCCAATCGCGATTATGTTCGCGCTGCGCGCGTGGGAAGAGGGATCGCGCGCGTGGCGCCGGGCGAGCGCGAACGGATTTGAACCATACGGCGCGCTGCTAACGCTCGCGTTGGTGATGATGGACCGCGCGAACGCGCATCTCGGGGTGATTCCGTGGGAGACGCCCGAGGCGGTCTGTCCGAATGCGTTATTCCGTCGACTCGGAAGACGCTCGACGAGCGCGTGGGCGCGGGACTTCGCGAGGACGTGCCTGTGGGCGACGTGCGCGCACGATTCGGACATGCACGCGGTGTATTACGCGGGAAGTCTGTTCGCGAAGACGATGGAGACGGAGCGTCGGATTCGCGCGACGCTCGCGCGAGGCGCGGGCGAGGCGGCGACGGCGGCGGCGACGGCGGCGTTCACGCTCTTATTGGGAGCGATCACGAATGCGGTGGCGGCGATAAGTGCGACGTACGCGTTCGGATTGGGCGACGCGTGCTTTAACGGATGTGGAGGTCTCGTCTTCGCGCTGAAGACGTATAGAGCGCGCGCCGATTACGCGGCGGGCGCGCGAGGGCGAGTCTCGTTTTTCGGATTCATCGACGTCCCCGCGGAGATGGCGTCGTTGGCCGAGATTGCCATCTTGTTTTTGCTCGATTCATCGCCGTCGGCGCTGAATCTGTACGCCTCGGGCGCGGCGGTCGGTTTCGTATTGGCGGCGTACGAAACGCGAGCGATGCGGTGCCTCGATCGCGCGACGCGAGGCGTCGGCGCGCTTCTCGGCTTTGCGTTACGTCCATCTATTCGCGCAGGAACGAGAGTCGCGCTCACGAACATGCGAAACGGATCGCTGAATGGACAGTGGGGAACGGTGACCAGATGCTCTACGACGTCTGACGAAGTCTCCGTGTCGCTGGACGAAAACGGTTCGACGATCACCGCGTTGAGAAGCAATCTCATCGTCGTGTGAATCGAGATCGTGCGCTAGAAACATCATAGCACATACATTAGAAACAGACTACTTGTACAAGTACCTACACTAGAAAACACATTGTACTAGTTACGAACCGCGGCGAATCGAAACACGGGTCGATGCTTGCCCTCGCACACGACGTCGCGTTCCGTCGAGCATTCGTACGGATTCGCACGCAGCCACCTCCTATGCGCGACTCGTTCGATGCGACCCTCTTTGATGTCCACGAGCGATTGCCACTCGTACTGGTGCGCCGCGTCGTATTCCGGCTCGCATTCGGAAGCCGACGCGCGGGAGGCGTCGTCGTCGACGCCCTCGTGTCGCGTCTCACCGACGCGCGCGTACGTTTCCTCGTCCAGTTCAAAATATTCGTTCGCCGCGACGACGTCGTACATTTCCTCGGCCAGCGCGCGGACGTCCGAACAGCAGTAGAGCTCCCCGCCTTGAGGTAAAATGTCGGCGAGCGCGCGCGCGAAATCCGGCGTCATCACTCGACGCTCGACGTGCTTGCCTCGCGACCACGGATCTGGAAACTGCACGCACACCGCACGCACGTTCGGAAGATTCAGCGCGGACAACGAAACGTTGACATTGCACGAAACAAAGTGTGCGTCTCGCTTTAAACTCGACTTGTTCGCCGCCGTCCACGCGTTCGCCGCCTCGACGAGGGGCTCGTAAATTTCCACACCAAGTAAATTATATTCGATTCCCGATTTGGCTCTCGAACACGCGTCCGCGCGTTCGCCAGCGAGCGCTTTCACGAACCCACCCTTCGCCGTACCAACGTCCACCAGCAGCGGTCTCGTCGCGTCGACGAACACCGTTCGCCAATACGCGTCGTCCAGCGCCTTGGCTTCACGAAACTGCGCCGCGAGCGGATTCGTCATCTTTTTCATCCTGCGATTCATGTTCGTCTTCTTCCTTCCCTTTCCTATGTTGGCGTCGGCGTCGGCGTCGGTGATACGATCGTCGTCATCCGCACCGGCGTCGGTGTCGGCGACGCTCGCGCGCGCGCCTCGCTCGAACGCTCGACACAACGCGTTCAGACTCGCCGCGGCGCTCTCCGGCGGCGACTCTTCGAACGCGCGGTGAAGCGTGCACATCGTCCCACCGTCCCTCGCCTTGGACGCGCAGAAACGACGCTTTCTCGAGACGTAATACGCGCAGCATCCCGGCCTCGGCTCGCCCGCCGCGCGCTTCTCGAGCTCCTTGAGTTCATCGTACAGCGCCGCCCATTCGACGTCCGCGCGAATGTTGGCGATGGCGCTGCGCAGGCCCGTCTCGCGGAGGTACTGCGCGTCGCGCTCGCGCAAATCATCGCGAAGGATCGTCGCGCGCGCGCGCGAGGTCGGCGACGACATCCCGCCGCGCGCGCGGGTGTGGGGACGCCGGTTGCGCTTTTTGGCTTGTTTTAAAAGTGCGCTTTAAAAGACAACTGATGTTATTGATGGTTCGCAAGAGATGATACACGCGTAATTTTTACGCGGCGGCTTTCGCGGCTTCGCGTTCGGCGTACCACGCCTTGACTTCGGGCAACGCGTGAAATCGATCGAAATACGCCTGCAATTCCGGATGCGATGACACCGCGTCTTTCGGCACGTGATCCAACTGTCCGCTCGTGAATCGTCGCAACAGAGGAATCAACGCGCAATCCGCGATGGAGACGGCGTCACCGCACATGAATTTACCGCCGCGCACGCGCTGTTCGATGAATCCGACGTATCGAGGATACTCCTCTCGCATCCACCGTTCGCGCATGCGTTTCGTCACCTCATCGTGCGCGCTCGATCCCTTGAACGTCTCCGCGTCTTCTTCGACGCAGTGTCCAATCTTTCTCGGATCCATCCCGACGAGCAAATTCACGTACCACGTGCTCCACATCTCCTCGACCAACGCCAACGCCTCGTCGACGGCGTCCGCGCGCGCGTCGTCGTACAACGCCACCCCGCGCGACGTCGCCAACCGTCCGCAATACCTCAAAATCGCATCGCTCTGCGCGATCGTCCGCGTCTCCGCCCCATCACCACCGACGTCCAACAGCGGCAGTTGTCCGTACGGCGTCGTCGCCTTGACGGACGATCGCCAATCGTCGAACGACACGCGCACGTCCTCGAATGGAATCTTCCCCAATCGAAGCGCCAATCGGGACTTTTCCGCCGGTCCCTCGATGTTAAAGTATCGCAATCGGAGCGTCGGCGTCGCCATGTCGGACGGTCGGCGCGTCGTCGTCGTCGTCGTCGTCGTCGTCGTCGTCGTCTCCCGCGTCGTCGTCGCGCGTCGTCGAATGATGAATGAATCGAATGAATCCACCTTCCAATGGGCGTCGCGACGACTGTTGACGCGATCGAGTAATTTATGATGCGCGATTTCATACATCTCGGCTCGTTTGAGGATGAAACGTTACAAATGTGAAACTGTCGTCATTCCGCGCGCGAGAAAAACTAACAAACTACGTCGTCTGTTGCTCCCCGGTCAGGACGTCGCGTTTACACACCGGACACATCTTGCTCCGCTCGAGCCAACGATCGATGCACTGGGGATGATACACGTGCTTACACCGAAGCCTCTTCGCGGATTCTCCATCCTCGAGTTGCGACAGACAAACGCTACACGTGGCGTTTTCCTTCTCCTCCTCGGCGCGACGATACGGTTGTTCTGGAATGGACGCTCGCTCGTCCTCCGTCGTCCCACTCGACGCATTCGAACCGCCCCAATTCACGTGTTGCAACGCGTTGAGCATGTCTATGATGCGCGTCGGCGCGCCCATGGTTTGAAACGCTCGATCGATTTCGTCAAACAAACCGCCGCCGCGCGCGCCACCGAACGTCTCCGCCCCGAACCGCACGCTCTGTCCATTCGGACCGATGGGAATCTCAAACTCAATCCCACGTCGTCCGCCTCTTCGCTCGCCTCGTCCCTCGCGCGCGTCCTCGCCCGCGTCGTCGCCGCCGCCGCGCGTCCGCTCGCCTCCTTCATCTCCGCCGCCTGCGAACATCCTCCCCAACACGCGCGTCAACGCGTTCCTCTGGAGCCGCTCCAACGACTCCGCCACGTTCACCACTCGCCGCCCACCACCGCCCACGCTCTCGCGTCCACCATCCGCGCTCGCGAACGGCCCGAACGCGTCCGCGAGCGCCGCGCGCTCCTCCTCGGCTTGCAATCGTCTCGCCAGTTCTTCATCCCTCGCCATTTCTTCATCCCTCGCGCGCATCGCCGCTCGATTCGCCCCCGTGATGCGCGCCGCCTCCGCCTCTTCCTCCTCCACGCGTCGCGCGTACGCCTCGTCGTCGCCGTCGCGCGTCATGTCGCGGTGTGCCGACGCGGACATCAATCGAAGACGAAGACATCGAAGAAATCTCTGAAACGCGCGGTGCTGACGCGGATGTCATCGCGCGCGCGCCGCGCCACTCGACGACGCGGTTCGCGTCCGCCGCGCGAACGAGGACGCGCGCGTGATGTTGGTGATGACGACGCGCGCGATCGCGCGAAGCGCGGTGACGATGGGCGCGAGGCGAGGCGCGCGGGGTGACGATCGCGCGGTGCCGAGGATTCAGGGCGCGCGCGCGACGACGACGACGGCGACGACGACGACGGCGACGGTGGACGCGAGAGCGACGCGCGGTGGTAATGCGCGCGGTGTGATGGTGGCGGCGCGCGCGCGAGGGGACGTGCGCGCGCGGGCGACGCACGAGAGCGGGGTGGAGAGCGTGGGATTTTTCACGAGCGAGCCCGAGGAGGCGCGGACGATGGTGGGGCGGCTCGCGGATGCGTGCGCGGTGGCGACGGGGTACTTTCCGGTGTACGTCGCGCTCGGGGCGGTGTTGGGATTGGCGGCGCCGGCGAGCGTGAGTTGGTTTCGAGGCGACGCGGTGACGTACGCGCTGGCGGTGACGATGCTGGGCATGGGCATCACGCTGGATACGAGTGATTTTTCAAAGGTGTTCTCCACGCCATGGAAGATTGGGATGGGGGTGGCGTTGCAGTACACGGTGATGCCTTCGTTGGCGTTTCTCGTCGGCCACGTGCTCCTGGCGAATAAGTCTCTCGCGGCGGGGTTGATTTTGGTGGGGTGCTGTCCGGGAGGCACGGCGTCCAACGTCGTCACCTATCTCGCGCGGGCGAGCGTGCCGCTGAGCGTGGTGCTGACGACGGTCAGCACGTTCATGGCGACGGTGATGACGCCGACGCTGACGCAACACCTCGCGGGAACGATGATTCCCGTGGATGGCGTCGGACTTTTTCTGAGCACGTGTAAAGTGGTGCTGCTTCCGGTGCTCGCCGGCGTGGTGCTGAAAAAGTTTGCGCGAAAATTCAGCGAGGGCATCGAACCCTTCGCCCCGATCGTCGCGGTTCTCACCGTGGCGCTTATTTGCTCGTCCATAATAGGGCGTTCCGCGGATAAGATTCTTGCCGCCGGTCCCACGCTGATCGGGGCCGTCGTTCTCCTGCACTCTCTCGGTTTCGGCATCGGATATTTCCTCTCCCGCGCCGCCGGTTTTTCGACCATGACGTCGCGCACGATGAGTATCGAGGTTGGCATGCAGAATTCCGCCCTCGGAGTCGTGCTCGCGTCGGCGCACTTTGCGGATCCGCTCGTCGCCGTTCCTTGCGCCATCTCCGCCACCGTGCACTCCGTCATAGGCAGCATGTTGGCTGGATTCTGGAGGTATCGCGACGACCACAAACAAGAGAGATACGAGCGGTGGCGAAACGATCCAAACTATTCCGCGTACAATGACACCTTTAGAAAGGCTACCGGATTGGGTACAATTTAATGACGCACTCTGTTGTAATTTTAACCATCGCGGTCGCTTACAAAATGTGCTACACGTTTGCTATGACGTTTGCTAATCGCCGTATGCTTTTTTTTACACACGCCGTCCTCAGTCGTCTCTTCGCAACCACTCGTTGTTAAATTTATCCTTGAGTTTGCGCTTCCGCTCCTTGAGGGCGGCGATTTGTTTCTTTGTGAGTTTGACGTGCTTGCGGTTTTTCATCTCGTGAAGAGCCGCGTCGAGCGTCGTCGTGTCCACGTAATTATCTAAACCTATGGAGCCGTACACGGACGTCGGCTTCGCCATCGTCGACGCGTCGGTGATTCTATTCAATACTTTGTTGTACACACCCGTGGAGTTGTACGACGCCTCAAGATCCGCGGCTCGCTTTTCGAGCACCTTCCGCGCAACTTCCGCGGGATCGGCACCGCGCATGATGGCTTGCTCCGGCGGAAGGCCCTCCATCACTGCGCGCTCCCAGTCGTTCTGAGGCGCCGCGGAACCGTCATGTTCGACCTCCGGCGCGAGCGACTCGGAGCGCGCCGCTCGAAGCGCGTGCTGCGCGTGCGCCGCCGTCGACCGAGGTGGCAACACAATACCGAGCGCAGCGCACTGCGCCAACAGCGGCGCATCGCCCAAGACGTCCGCTAACGTCGTCTCTTTCGCTTCGTCGCCGTGTTCAAACAGACGAAGCTCCATCGGAAGCATCGATCTCCACGCCATCAACTCCGCCGCGGTGAACGGTCCCTGCCAGTTGCCCGAATCGTCCTCGTAGTACCAAGACTTCAATCCAGGCAACTTTATTCGGGTTACGTCCACGGACGTGTGCGCCTTCAACGCGTCCAGCGCGTCTGACGTCACCTCGGCGTCTGTGCGAGCCTCGGCGAACGCGTGCTCGCGCCGCTTTGCTTCTCGCTTTTTTCGCGCCTCGGCCTCCTCGGCCAACTTCGCCACCGCCGTCTCATCCGGAATGATCGCCACGCCCTTCGGCCGATCCCACGTCGTCTCGTGCGTCGTCGAGTGAAAGTAATAAAACCCGTCGCTCTCCGCGTCGTACGACTGCACCCACGTCGCGCCGTCGCTCGTCGCCGTCGCGTCTCCCACGCCACCCTCCGGCACGATCACCGCCGACACCGTCCACGCCGTCTCCTCGTCCTCCGCGCCGTCGTCGTCGTCATCCCCACTCTTTTTCCGAAGCTTTCGCTCCAACGTCTCCTTGGATATCCCCGTCGTCCCGCCCGAGAGCAACAACTGCTCGTATTCCTCCTTGGAGCCCGGAAAGTTAATCTCCGTTCGCTTCCCCCCCGGCGCGTTCTCCACGTCCCCTCCCGCGTCCAACCACGTGGACGATCGTCTCGATAACGATTCCGCGCGCGCCGCCGCGATCGCGCGCGCCACGGCGTCGCATGCGTCCCCGTCGCGCGCGTCCTCGGCGCTCGGGAGAGAATCTCCTCTCGCGCGCTTCATCCTCCCTCCTCGTCGCCTCGCGCGCGTTCCGGCGTTCGCGCGCGCGTCTCGGCGTTCGCGCGCGCGTCCACGCGTCCGTCGCCGTCCTCTCGCGCGTCCTCCTCCGACGCGCCGTCGTCTGCGTCCGTCGCCGTCGATTTGCGCTGTCTCACATCCGCCGTCGAGTCTCGACGACGAGTCCCGAACCTTCAAACCAACCGAGCCCCTCATACGTCACACGTCGACGCGCGCGACCGCGATCCATCGCGACTCGAACCGAACGGTCGACCGCACCGTTCTCGTCCGCGTCGTCCGCGTCGATCACACGCGTCGTCGCCCGAACGCATCGTCGTCGACGCGCGTTCGATCGGCGCCACCGTCGCGAGAGGGTTTTCCTCGTCCATTTGATCGATCGATTCGCCGACGCGCTCGGTCGTCATGGTGTACGAGGTCGGTGAGGACGGTCTGTCGGTGCAGCGTTTGGAGACGTTGGACGTCGCCGCGCTCACACCGCTGAGCCCGGAGGTGATCTCGAGACAGGCGACGATTAACATCGGAACCATCGGGCACGTGGCGCACGGCAAGTCGACGGTGGTGAAGGCGATTTCGGGGGTGCAGACGGTTAGGTTCAAGAATGAGCTCGAACGTAACATTACGATTAAGCTAGGATACGCGAATGCGAAGATATACAAGTGTGAGGACGACAAGTGCCCGAGACCGGATTGTTATCGAGCGTATTCTTCGACGAAGGAGGACGCGCCGGCGTGCGAGGTCAAGGGGTTCGAGGATAAAAAGATGCAGTTGATTAGACACGTGTCGTTCGTTGATTGCCCGGGACACGATATTCTCATGGCTACGATGTTGAACGGTGCGGCGGTGATGGATGGCGCGTTGTTGTTGATCGCTGGGAACGAGAGTTGCCCCCAGCCCCAGACGAGCGAACACTTGGCGGCGGTGGAAATCATGCGCCTGAAGCACATCATCATCTTACAAAATAAGATTGATTTAGTGCAAGAAAACGCGGCGGCGAATCAATACGACACGATTTGCAAGTTTATTCAGGGCACGATCGCGGACGGCGCGCCGGTGGTTCCCATTTCGGCGCAGTTAAAGTACAACATCGATGTCGTGTGCGAGTACATCGTCAAGAAGATTCCCGTCCCCGAGCGCAACTTTCTCTCCCCGCCCAACATGATCGTCATTCGTTCGTTCGACGTCAACAAACCGGGCGCCGAGGTGGACGAGATCCAAGGTGGCGTCGCCGGTGGGTCCATCTTGGAGGGCGTCTTAAAGGTGGGTCAAGACATCGAAGTGCGTCCGGGCATCGTCACCAAGGACGCCGATGGCAACATCAAGTGCAAGCCCATCATGACGCGCATCGTGTCCCTATTTGCCGAGTCCAACTTGCTTCAATACGCCGTCCCGGGCGGTTTAATCGGTGTCGGTACGACGTGCGACCCGACGCTCACGCGTGCCGATCGTCTCGTCGGTCAAGTGCTCGGCGAAGTCGGTAAACTTCCCGAGGTGTTCACCGAGCTCGAAGTCAACTTTTTCCTTCTCCGTCGTCTCCTCGGCGTCCGCACGCAAGGGTCCGAGCGTCAGGGCAAGGTGTCCAAGCTCGCCAAGAGCGAGGTTCTGATGTTAAACATCGGTTCGATGTGCACCGGCGCCCGCGTCGTCGCCGTCAAGGCGGATCTCGCCAAGTTGCAGCTCACCTCCCCCGTGTGCACCAAGGTTGGCGAAAAGGTCGCCCTCAGTCGTCGCGTCGAAAAGCACTGGCGCTTGATCGGCTGGGGCGCCATCCAGGCCGGCACCCAGCTCGAGGAGTGATCGACGTGGTCGCTCCTCGCGCATTCGTTCGTTTAGTTCGTTCGTGGTCAATCATTGTAGTAGGAAAAACCGCGAATCGAGCGCCTCCGTTTCCGTCTCTGTCTCTCTCAGCCGTGTCATTCATTCTTTCACGCATCGTCACTCGCCGTCGCGCGATCGACGACGACTCGCGACACCGCGCCGACGCACCCACCGCGACACCGTCGTCCGCCTCGGTCCATCATGTCCGCGTGGTCCACCATCGTCCGCGACGATCCCGCGCCCGAAGCCATCGACGCTCGAGACGCCGCCGCCGCCGCCGCCGCGGCGGAGACGCTCGAAGCGAAACTTCGCTCGCCGACGACGCTGAAATGCGTCGTGGACGCCAACGCCGTGTTCAAAGGATTCGATGTCACCGATCCTCGCGTCGTGTGCGTGACGATTCCCGAGGTGTTGGATGAGATTCGCGACGCGCGAGGTCGAGCGCGCGTGGCGGCGAGCGGCGACGCGTTGTCGACGAGCGAGCCGAGCGAGGCGTCGATGGATGCCGTGCGACGGTTCGCGAGTAAGACTGGCGACGTGCACGCGTTATCGAGAGTGGATATGAAATTAATCGCGTTGGCGTACGATTTGGAGGCGAGGTGTCACGGGGTGGAGCATCTGAACACGGAGCCGGCGGCGCCGCGGACGCACTCGAAGACGACGAATCGTTTCGAAAAGCAAGCGGGATGGGATTACGTGCCGAACGCGGAGGAGTGGGAAGAATTGGACGACATGAATAGACAACAGGAGGAGTTGGAGCGAGAGCTGTTGGCCAAGATGCGGAACGTGTCGGTGGAGGAACAGGAGGCGGCGGAGTTGAACGCGGAGGCGGAGAGGGAACGCGCCGAGGCGGAATCGAGACAGGCGAGAGATGAGGAGAAGAAGCGCGCGTTGCGAGAGGCGGCGGCCGAAGTGGCGGCGTCGCAGGATCACATCGCAAAGGGAGTGGAGGATGACGGCGGTGAAGACGAGTGGGAGCCCGCCATCAGTCGTACGACGCGCGTGCGAAGACAAAAGCGCGCCGAGCGCGCGCGCGTCGCCGCCGAGGAGGAGGAACGGCGCGCCGCCGAGGAAGCGGCGAGAAGAGAGAACGACGAGAACGACGAAGAGATTACAGAAAAGCTCGAAGAGCAGACAAAACGCGCCACCGATTTCTTCACGTCTCGCGGTGAGATGGACGCGGGTGTCGAGGATGAAGACGCCGCCGCGTCGAGCGCCGACGAAGACGACGACGACGAAGACGTCGAACTCGAGTCGTGCGTCTCCTCCGTCACCGCCGATTACGCCATGCAAAACGTCATCCTCCAGATGGGTCTCAAACTCATCGCACCCGACGGCATGCGCATCCAACACCTCCGTCGATGGGTCCTTCGATGCCACGCGTGCAACGAAATCACCCGCGCGCTCGACCGCGTCTTTTGCCCAAAGTGCGGCAACCAGTCGCTTCAAAAAGTCGAACACACCGTCACGCGCGACGGTGTCGAACAATTCGGCGTGCGCAAGAAATTCGTCCTACGCGGGAGTAAATACAGTCTCCCCGCGCCCAAGGGTGGTCGTCGCGCCAAAAAGCTCATCTTGCGCGAGGATCAACTCCTCGGCGTGCGCCTGACGAAGAAACAAGTCGGCCAAGACGTCTTCGCCGCCGAGTACAACGAGGAATCGTACGCCGACACCAAGCACTTCGCCAGTCAAAAGACGGCGTATGAAATCGGCGGCGGCGATATTCGTCGAAATCCCAACGAGCGTCGTCACGTCGCGACCAACAGACGTCGAAAGTAGAGACGTCCCGGCCGCCTCGCGCATTGTTTTTTTAAAAGACGCCATCTGTCCCATCACGCACTCATTCATCACTTTCGCGCGTGCGCGTCGTCCGTCCGTCATGCCTCCCGACGACGTCGGCGATGACGACGGCGACACCCCTCGCGCCGTCACCGTCGCCCACCCGCGCGCCATACGACCCATCGACGCCACCGCCGTGCACAGAATCTGTTCGGGACAGGTGGTGCTCGACCTCGCCTCGTGCGTCAAAGAACTCGTCGAGAACGCGCTCGACGCCGGGGCGACCAACGTGGAGATACGCCTGAAAGATCACGGCGCGGACGTTGTCGAGGTGAGCGATAACGGATCGGGCGTCGACGCGTCGTCGTACGCCATGTTGACGAAAAAGTACGCCACGAGTAAATTGGGCGCATTTGAAGACTTGGAGTCGGTGACGACGTTTGGATTTCGAGGCGAGGCGTTGTCGTCGATGTGTGGGATATGTGGAGAGTTTACGGTGACGACGCGCACGTTGGACGATGCGTGTGGGACGAAGATCGAGTACGACGCGGAGGGGAACGTCGTGCGGACGAGTGCGGTGCCGAGAAGCGCGGGGACGACGGCGACGGCGAAGAGACTCTTTGAACCGTTGGCGGTGCGAAGAAAGGAATTTTTGAGAAACGCGAAGCGAGAGTACGGTAAGGCGTTGGCGGTGGTGCAGGCGTACGCGTTGATGTCGAAATCGGTGCGGATTTTGTGCACGCATCAGAGCGGGAAGTATGGACGGACGAACGTGTTGCACACGAGGGGCGGACCCGAGGCGACGGTGCGAGAAAACATAGTCACCGTCTTCGGTGCGAAGATGATGGCGTGCATGCGAGAGGTGGATTTCGAGTTGGGATCGTCGACGGGGTGTCGAGTCGTCGGATTCGTGTCCAAGGTGGATCCGGGGTGCGGACGTGCGGGAACGGATCGACAGTTTTTTTACGTCAACGGTCGGCCGGTGGATTTGCCGAAGATGAGCAAGGCGCTCAACGAGACGTATCGATCGTTCAATCCGAATCAAGTGCCGATGGCGGTGCTCGATTTTCAGCTTCCAACGGATTCTTACGACGTGAACGTGACGCCGGATAAGCGGAAAGTGATGCTTCACTGCGAACAAGAGATTTTGATGCGGATGAAGGAGTCGCTCGCCGAGACATTTGCGCCGAGTCGGTACACGTTCGCAGTCGGCGACGCGCCTCCGAGTGCGGGGAGACGGTCGTTATCGTCCGCGCATCGTAGTGATGACGTCGACGACGATGAGAACGACGAGAACGACGACGATGAGAACTGGACGCCGACCAAGTACGGAGGTGAGGAAACCTTTGGCGACGCGCCACCGATTGAAAATTTCTCTCTCGCGCGCGGCGCCAAGCGTCCCGCGCCGGTTCGAGAAGTTGAGACGCAAAAGAATTTGGAAAACTTTGGGTTCACGAGAGAGGTGACAAACGTAGCGATCGGCAGTGGGTGGACGATGGCGACGTCGACGGAAAACGCCGCGCCGGAGACGTCTCCATCCGAGGCGCCGCTCGCGCCTCTGCCCGAGGTTGAGATTAAAGAGGAGACGGAGGACGTCGAGGTGCGCGAAGAGGAGGAACCCAAACGGCCTCGATTGGAAGAGTCGATGCGCGACGCCGATGTCGATGACGACGACGAGGATGACGAGGACGCACCGACTCGTCCGGATGTCGGACACGAAGAGGTGACGTTTGAAGACGTCGCGGCGACGGAGGAGACGCCCACGCCGTCGAGACGCGAGTCGCTGGACGTGGGTAAGATTGCGTTTTCGATGGAATCCATGCTCCTGCGACGCCGAAATGCGAAAACTAGCACGTCGATGACGTCTATGGCGAACGAATCATCGTTTGAGTCGTCGAGAATTCCCGCCGAAACGGAGTCGAACGTCGACGCGTCGTCGACGCAGACGGCGGTCAAGGCTACGAATGAGCTCGAGCGAGTCTTCGACAAGGCTGATTTCGCAAAGATGCGCATCGTCGGTCAATTTAATCTCGGTTTCATTCTCGCCACGCTCGGCGACGATCTCTTCATCATCGATCAGCACGCGAGCGACGAGATTTACAACTTTGAACGTTTGCAGCGCACGACATCGCTCACCAAGCAACCGCTCATTCGGCCCATCTCACTCGATCTCACCGCGAGCGAGGAGCAGACCGTGCTGCAAAATATGCCCGTGTTTCTCGCCAACGGGTTCGGATTCTGCGACGTCGCCGAATCTGTTCCAGGCGCCGACATCAACAACTCCTCCGTCGACCCGAGATGTCGCGCGTTGCGTCTCAACGCCGTTCCGTTCCTCAAAAACGTCCAATTCGACAAATCCGACGTCCAAGAGCTCGTCGCCATGCTCGACCAAGGTCAACACTCTCTTCCATCGAAGAGTCAACTCTCCATCGGCCTCGCCCGTCCATCATCCGGCGCGGCATCTGCCGACGCCTCGGCGCGTCTTCTTCGACCCTCCAAGACGCGCGCCGCACTCGCCATGAAGGCGTGTCGATCCTCCATCATGATCGGCGACGCCCTCGATCGTCGATCGATGCGAAGAGTTCTGAACAATCTCACCGCCCTCGAGGCGCCCTGGAACTGCCCGCACGGCCGTCCGACCATGCGACACGTTCGTCGCTGGCGTGCCGCGCGTTGACCCGCCGGACCGTTGTTCCATAGTGACTCCCAAAAGCACCCATCAAAGGAGACCGTCCACTCTGTTTTTTAGCACCCTTCACTCCCCGTACGTAGACCGTTTGTAAACCGATCAAAAACTGATGCAGAGACGAAACACAGCGACCGCTGAGGCGGCGGCGGCGGCGGCGGCGGCGCGCCGCATTCGACGACGACAACGACCGACGACGACGATGGGAGACAAGAGCCCGAAGAAGGAGAAGAAGGAGAAGAAGGAGAAGAAGGAGAAGAAGGAGAAGAAGGAGAAGCGCGAGCGCTCCGAGTCCGACTCCGAGAAGGCTGACACCGAAAAGGCTGAAAAGAAGACGAAGGTGGAGGACGAGGAGACGAACGACGACGAGGACGATGGATTCAAGGTGCACAAGAAGTCGGACGCGCAGCTGAGCGGTAAGGTGTCCACGGGTACGTACGAGGACGTCACGCTCAACTGCCGAGACTGTAACGCGGAGTTCATCTTTACGATTGGGGAACAAGAATTTTACGCCACCAAGGGATGGACCAACCAACCGACTCGATGCGAACCGTGTAAAAAGGCGAAGAAGGCGCGATTCGGCGAAGACGCGCCGGTGTGCTACGCGTTCGAGCGCGGTGAGTGCGATCGCGGCAACAGCTGCAAGTTTTCGCACCCCGGTACGGACCACAAGGGTAACAGCGGCGGCGGCGGCGGCGGCGGCGGAGGAGGTATCTGCTACGCCTTCAGAGACGGCAACTGCAGCTACGGTGATGCGTGCAGATTCTCTCACGACCCGAACGCGTCGGATTCTCGTCCGTCATCTCGCGGTCCGCCGGGTAAGTGCTACGCCTTCGCCGAAGGTAACTGCACGCGCGGCGACTCGTGCAGATTTTCCCACGACTGAGCGTGCCGCGAGAGCGGTCGCTCTGCAGATTTTTTAGACGTGTGTTTCTAGATCATCTTGTAGTGTTTCAATCACATCCAATCTTCGACGGTTTACGCGTCGTCGTCGCGCTCGTCGCGTGGGTCTCCCTCCTGAGCGCGCCAAAGCTGACGGACTGGATTGTCACTCCCAGTGAAGGAACGCGCTCGGTGCGTCAGGCGTCGACGCGCACGATGTCGGAGTCTCAACCCATCGCGGACGCGCTTCGTAAAGAACTGCGCGCGACGCAGATGGCGATTCCGAGGTCGCATTTCGCGCGCGTGGCTGAGGAACGAACGCGAAAGGCGCGACTTCGAGCGGACGTTGCGATCAAAGTCTTCGAGCTCAAAGTGGTGGACGACGTGCCGAAGGAGTAGTGGAGGATGGATGAAAGAAACGCTCGATGTCGTCTTTGTAATGTGTAGTGTTGTACCTTTATTCAATCGCAACTCGCCTATTGAGGTTCGTCGAGGACAACGAGCGCTCCGGCGCTCGCGAGTTCTTCGAGGTCCACGCCTCTCTCGAGTCTGGATGTCGCGTGAAGCAATTCAGCCTCGACGTGGGTGTCAAAATCTCTGAGTGTGACCACCTTGGCCGCCCACCATAGGCTCGGATTCCCTTCCTCCAGGACGCAGACGTATTGACCGACGAGCGTGCTAAAGTCCATGTTTTCGTCGGCGACAGAGCCCGCGTACGGCTCAGGGACCCCGAACTCGCACCCGGGGAATTTTTCGATCCACGACATGTCATCCGAGGACGCGATGACTACGTCGGACGCCTTCCTTTTGCGACTGGCGCGAGGTGAGGGCGAGCTTCGGCCGCTTCGATGGCCGTCGCCATCCGTTGACAGGCGTCTGTTCGCCTCCTCCACCTTTACGTCGACGCCAGCCTCCTTCAACTGTTCGAATCGCGCGTACTCGCCTTTGACTTGGTCGAGCGTCGGGCCATCGACTTCGCCGTATCGCACGCTCTTCCATCCGTCGTCAGCTTTTTTCGTCGGATTACTCAGACGTTTGGCGAAAATCGACCACGCGCTCGGACTCGCGAACCTCTTTCCCTGAAACGTAATCGTCCCGTCTGCGGCGAGCTCTCCGATCCACGTGTTCTCCTGATACACGATGAACAATTTCTCCGATCCACTCTTGATCAATCCAGTCTCTAAGAGATCCAACAAAGAACACGCGCGCTTCCCGAGACCCGCGCGTCCTCTCTCGCCTAACGCCACCAACGGCTCCCCCGCCTGTCGACTCTTTCGCGTTGCCTTCGTCCCACGCGCTGTCTTCTCCGCCCTAGACGCAGTGCTCGGATTCACGATACCGCTCGCCTTTTCGCGCGCGTACACGCGCGACCGGTGTCGCTTGTGCCAAGTCACCTTGCTTCGCTCGAGCCACGCCGGCGGGTCGTCGTGCCACAGTTTCGCCATCTCCTCCGCCTCGTCCTCGCGGTCCAATCGCGTCTGCATGATTTGCCAATCGCGAAGAACGTCGTCCGTCGCGCCCGACGGACCGGTTTCCGCGCTCGCGCGCGCGCGCGAGTCCGCGCCGCCGAGGTTTTCATCGCAAATGTGTGCTTCTGAGAGCGGAACACCGATGCGCGCGATGCGTCCCGTGGTGACGCTCACGGCGAGGAAACGCGTGTCGTGCGCGGTGATCATATCCGTTGCCATGGTCGCGCGTCCCTTTGGCACGGGGCGCGTCGTGCGCGCGGCGATGTGTTCGGGCGAGATCGGCGCGGTCGGCTCTGGACAACTAGTTTTTCCGCGTCGACGAAGACGCGACGAAAATGGACGCGCGTGGACGAGTTCGACGCGTTCGTTCAAGTCAATGCGCTACCGTAATTATTGATTTATTGCTCACTTTTGTTCCTCCTCGAGCGCAGCCTTCAAGCGCGCGACGAGCGCAGCTTTTAATCCTGACGTACTCAGCTCGCGTTCGCTCAACAGTTGTTTCAATACGACGACGGTGAGCTTGGCGGGATCGCCCTCGACAGGGGTGAGACCAGAGGCAGCGTTTCGCGGCGATGGGTCTACGGACACCGAACGTCGACTCGATCGTCGCGGCGGTGGCGCGGGAGCGTCGTCCACGGGCGGTCGCTCGACGGAGACGGAGCGGCGGCTCGAACGTCTCGGCGGCGGTGGCGGCTTGTCCGGAATCTCCACCTCAATCTCCACCACTCTAGGCGCAGGCGCGGATTTGTCGTCTAGGTCGCGCGATGACGGTTTTTTGGCGGCCTCCGTCGCCTTCGCGACCGCGGCGGCGGCTTGAATAGCTTCGATGTCGTCGTCTTCGTCGTCCGACGGTTCTGCCGACGCCTCACGCGGTGGCGGACTCTTCGAGCGCGCGGCCGTCTCAGGCGACGGCGGAGGCACAGATACCGCCACCGGTGCGTCCTCGAATCGACGCTCGGACGCTCTCGACGCGACCGGCGGCTGCGAAACCGCGGATCCCGCTCCGAGTCCTCCGCCGTCACCGCGCGCGGCCGCGGGTCCCACGCCTCGTCCTCGTCCGACGCCCACCGAGTGAAACCCGAAACCTTTCTCTCCCGGCACAGGAATCTTCGGCTGTGCCGGCTTCGACGCGTCGTTCGCCTCCGGTCGTCGCCTCCAATCGTCCGCCGCGTCCGCGCGTCCTGCCTCGCGTCCTCCGCGCCAGTCGTCTCGTCCCGACCCGCGTCCGCCGCGCATGTGCGGCGGCACGTATCCACTCTTCGCCGCCTTTCCCGGAGGCGGTCGCTCAACGTCTCTCCCACCGCCGACGTCTCGTATCTGTCCCTCTTCATCCTCCTCTTCGTCGCTCTCGCGTCGTCGTTTCTTCGACTCGCCGCCGCCCCGTTCCGCCGTCTCTCGCGCCTCCTCTCTCGGTCTCGCGCGCGCCGATTCCCTCGCCGCGATCTCGCGCTCGGTATCGATGAGTTCCATCAACCGTCTTCGCCTGGCCAGGAGCGCGTCGTCGGACATGGCCGTGACGTCGACGCGCGGTTTGTGCTCGGGACGTTTCTTTGAGCGCGAGCGCGAGGACGAACTCGACGACGTGTACGACGAACTTGACGACCCGCGCGAGCGCGAGGGCGAGCGACGACGACGCGACATGTCGTCTCGCGAGCGCTCGTCGATCGAGATACGACGCGCGACGCGCGACGCGACGAACAGTGCGGTGGGACGTCGATTGGGAAGGGTTACCGTGACGCTTCAACTGTCGCGAAGCAGAGAGACGCGCGGGCGCGCGGCGAGACGACGGACGCGGGCACGCGTGATGCGTTCATTATGAACGAGTGCGTGGTACAAAATAATGGCTCTACTCTAATCGACGCGTCGGTTCGCGGGCGAACGCGACGTTCGGCGGACGCGCCTCGCGGCGGTCGCGCGCGTACGCTCGGGGACGAACGCCGGCGAGGACGTCGGCGGATGGTGTCGGCGACGCGCGCGCGGTGGGTGCTTTGACATCCCTCGCGGCGCGTTTGCGAGCGTCCATGGACGCGCGACGCTCGAGTTTGGCGCGTCGGCGACGCTCGGCGTCGGCGGCTTTGGCGGCGGCTTTGGCGGCGACTTTGGCGGCGCGTCTCTCGGTGGCGGCGGAGGTGTCTCTCGGCGGCGACGCGGCTTTGGCCCAGACGGCGACGACGAGGGCGACGACGACGGTGAGCAAAGGATTGTCCAATGCGGTCCAACGCTTCGTTTTGTGCGTCTTGACAAAGGTACTGAGATAAATTCTCTCGTACTCTTCGCTGCTGAGCAACGCGCGCTCGATGGCGATGGGACCAGGCGAGCGAAGACTCGTCAACGCCGCGATATCGCGACGAAGCGAACGCTCGAGCTCTTCGAGCGAACACGTTCGACGGCGATGGAACAGACCATTCATCGCCTCTACGGTCGGGTGCGACGCCCCGTTAGAAAGTTGTGGCACGGCGGCGCGGATGACGTCCGGAAATTTGCTCGGATGCGACACGGCGAGGACGACGCGCGGCACATCAACGTCGACGTCGTCGACGGCGTCCAACGCCGCGATCGCGATCGCCGTCTGCGGACAAGGTAGGTAACCCAAACGTTCCTCGCGCTGAATTGTCTCGTACACCTCCTCATCGCTCACCACCGCGCTCTTGAAGACGGCGCCCAACTCTTTGGACATTTTTGGCGGGAGCTCCACCTCGCCGTCTTCGTCAAAATCGTCTTGCAATTCGCTCAAAATGAGCGGATTCGACCCCGCGGCGTAATACAGCGATCGCCACACGTTCTCCGCGACGACAACGTCTAAAGCACTGGACGACGTGTGCACTATGTCCGTCTTGTACAGCTCCCCCAGGGAGATGACGCGATGCGCCGCGCCGTTGGCGTTGCACGCCGCCACAATCGTAATCGGCAACCCCATCAATCTCGCTACGTGTCCCGCGTACTCCAACGCGAACGTCGAACTGGGTAAAGTAAAAACCACCGGCTTCCCCCACTCCTCTCTCTTCGTCCTCACCTGCGCGTAGGCGTGAAAAAACACCGGCACGAAGCACAACACGCGCGCTATGTTGACGCTGTTCGCGCTCACCATCCCGTTGGCCAAACGAAACGCCTCATCGTTCAACACGTCGCTCACCACCGCGTCCACGTCGCTCATTCCATCCGGGCACTTCTCCACCTTGATCGGATGCACGTGATCCTCTACGTGACACGTCATCTCCCGCTCCTGTGGTTCGCTCACCTCGCCCTCGTCGCCCGGATACACGATCCACGCGTCCATATTTTTCATCTCCGCCGCCACGCACGCCATCGCTCCACCAGCCTCCCCCGTAGTCGAACACACCACGTGCGCACGTTTTCCTCGTCTCTTCAGCGCGCGCTCCATCATTCGCACGCTCATCTGCATCGACACGTCCTCCGCGCTCAGCGTCGGCCCGTGAAACAGTTCGCACGTCGTCGTTCGACGCCCACCCTGGCGTCCCGGAAGCGTCACCACGGGCGCGATCGCGTCGCTCGAGAAGCGCTTACACGTCTCGTGCGCCATCTCGCGCAGGGCTTGCTTATCGAACGCCTCGCACTCGCCCGCGAACAGGGAGAGAATATCCACCATGAGCGTTTCAAACGACGCATTCATGAATCCGTGCAGGGACACGCGCGGGACGGTCTCTGGAACGTACGCGCCCCCGTCCGAGGGCGCGCCCGTGAGTAAGGCATCCGTGAATGACACCGCAGGCGCGCCGCCACGCGTGCTGACGTATCGCATCGCGCGCGGCGTCGACGATTGAGGATGTGCTCGGCGACCATTTTTTTTAAATTGATGAGAAAATTGTTGGTGACATCGTCAGTTGGCGATGTCGAACGCGACGTCGGTCGCGATGACGACGAGCGCGAGCGCGCGCAGTATGAGCCCGACGACGTCTTCGCGTGAGTTGACGACGTCACCGGGTGATCGCGACACGGCGTCGTCGCCGCTGCCGCCGCAGGATTCCAGCGCGGTGACGACGGTGACGACGGAGAAACCGACGCTGTCGACGCTGGCGGACATACGCGCGCGCATGTGCGACGCGCTCGAGGAGGAGGATGCCGGTCATCTCGGGCGAGGACCGTCGCTCGCGTCGTGCGCGAGCGCGTTGGAGGAGATGTTGGCGCTCGCCGACGCGCAGGCGGAGGAAGACTTTCACCTGCTCGAGGCGGTGTCGTCGCAGGTGGCGACGACGTGCGAGGCGGATTTGCTCGCGACGTTGGTTCGAGACGAGACCGGGACGGCGCTGCACGGGATGATGCGAGCGCTGATGAGCGAGCGAGAGGGAACGGAGGAGGATGAACGCGGGGACGGGACGCACGGCGCGTTGGCGAACGAGTACGCGAGGGCGAGACGGCGGACGATGCGCAAGGTGGTGGCGTTGGCGGACGCGCACACGGCGTGTCGAGCGGATAGGATGAAGTTATTGACGTCGATGGTGACGGCGAGTCGGTTACCGACGTGGCGGACGTTCGGGGGCGAGGCGTGAGCGGAGTGTAATGATACTGTACAACAAACAAATCAATTGACGTCGGGAACGCCTCTCGTGGGCGTCGCCGGCACCTATTCAGCATGACTAGTCCTAGTAAGTACTTAACTTTTATCGTCTAAAAACGAAATCATCGGCGTTTGGGTTGACCGGACGACGGCGGTCGGGGTTGCGGCGGGCCAGACTGCGGCGGTCGCTGCAAATTGTTGAACGCGGCGAAACGGTTACCGCCGGGGGCGTACCCGCTCGGCGGTCCGCGACCGCCCGGTGCGCGCGGTGGCGCGGCACCGAGGGGCACGCCGTACCCGAGCGGCGCACCGCCGAGCGGCACGCCACGCCCGTGCGATTGCACGTACCCCTGTGGAAGCGTCGGAGGCGGCGGCGGAGGCGCGCGTTGTTGAAAATTCAAGCCGCCGCCGAGGGGAACGCCACGTCCCATGCTCGCGTGGAGTAAAGACCTGGCGTCTTGGTTGTTTCCTTGGAATCCACCGCGTCCTCCGGCTAAGGGGTGGCCGGCCATACCTCGACCGTAATCGATCGTGGGAGGACCCGCGTGCGGCGCGCGCGGTCGATCACTCATGTGGAACAGCTGCGGCGGAGGCGGCAAGTCGCTCTCGTCGACGATCGGCGTCGGTAACTCCACGCCGGGCATCAACACAGGAGGCACGAAACGATCCGTGGGCAGACGCATGGACGCCACGACCACCTGGTTGTTCGTGATGTCCTTGCGACTGGAGAGCGGCGACCGCACCGTCGCCGGTTGCGCGTCTCGCTTGACCGACACGAGCGTGGCGTTCATACCCTTGCTTCGCTTCGGATCCATCTTGAGCGTCTTTTCAGTGTCCTCATCTTCGCGCTCTTCCAATTCGAGGAATTGTTTCGCGAGAGGATGCGAGGCGTTGACGTAAATTTCCTCTTCGTTGATGGAGTTTCGACGCTTTTCCTCGGCGGTGAGCGTGTACTCCAGCATTTCCGTTTGCTCGAGTAAACGATTGGCGTCGATCCACGGAAGCAGCGCGACGGCTTGCCAGGTAAATCGCTTACCGTTCATGTCGAGCTCGAAATCTTCGGGATAGAAATCGATGATGGGTGAATCCTTCTCGGACATAAGCGGCGCGAACGCCGCGGGCAACGCGTGAGAAGATGCCGCGGGCAACACGCCCATGAGCTGAGAGAACGGTTTGAACGGCTTACCGATGTCAAACTCGGTGGAGATGCTCGCGAGATCGACGAGATCCGACGCGAACGGGGCGTAGTGGTACGGGTAAAACCATCCCCACGAACAGCAACCTTCAAAGTAGTATCGACACACCCAAATCAAACCTCGCACGTACTCAACCACCATCCTGCGAATGATGTCAACCTGCGTCGCCGGCGTCGCTTGCATCTTCGCTTCGTAATATCGATCTTTCCACCCGCTCTCACCCAATCGAACGCGATCTGGTTCCTCTTCTCGCTCGCCCATGGCTTTAACGATTCCGTCGAGTTGTTTTGTAAACGACTTGATGTCCATCTCTTCGCCCGATTTGAACACGCGCACTTCGCTCGGTTTCGGGCACCCACACTTGAAGCACGTGCCTTTGGACGCGTACATGCGTCCACACCCCGTCGGGCACATCCAATCGCCCGGTTGCGCATCCGGCCCCGTCGCCTGAACGAACTGATGCGAAGGGATGTCGTCGACGCTATCTTCGGTGGCGAGCGTCTCGATCGTCGTCGCCGACTCGGATTCCGCAGCCTCAGCCTTTGCTGACAATTCGTTCCAAAAATCCTTCGCCTTTTCGTCACCCTTCTCGTCCTTTGGGCTCTCCTTCTTCGCTTTTTTCGCATCCTCCTGCTCCATCTCCTCGACGTCTGCCGTCGCCTCGACGGCGCGCTTGCCTCTCGCCTTGAGTTTTTCTCGAAGCGACGCCGCCGCGCTCTTGTTTTGTTCCGCCGTCTTTTGCGTCGGCGGTGGCGGCGGTGGCGCTCGACCGCGACCGAGCGCGACGAGTTGTTCCGTCGGCGCCGCCGGTGCGCGATCGCTCGCGTTTCTCGAACCACCGAGCTCTCTATGCGCCGGTAAGTTTGTCCCGCTTCCCTTGCGTTGTCTATCGTAGTACTCGCGCGCCTTTTGCTTCTCGCGCTGTCGACGACTTCGCATCTGCGCCTCCTTCTTCGCGCGCTTTTGAAAGATGGCGTCCTCGTGCTCGCTCACGATGCGAACAAACTTTTCGACCACTGGGAGATTCGGTCGACCATCCGCGCACAGGTACCCTCCGAGCGCGGGGAGGTGTGTCTTGTAGAGCGTCATCAACAAGTCGATGGCACCCTCGCGAATCTCCAACGTCGGCGAGTGCGGTAAGAAATCGTTCCCGACAAAGAAACACATAAATATGTAATCGTCGAATAAACGCTCGGGATCGAGCTTGAACGGCGTCGGTGTCGTCGGTTTCAACTCAAACGTCAAGTACTCGCGAAGGACGCTCACGCTCAAGAGTTGATACGGCTTGCGCGCGATGGCCACTTTTTTCCTCGTCTCCTCCGTGCCCATGCCCAGCGTCTGCGGAGCTTGGTTGTCCTTCTTTTGAAACACAATCTCGCGCAAAATCCAAAAGTGCGGCTCGTGTGTCGCGAGCGCCAACATGATTAAATCTGCGTCCAAACCGTACACGACGTGTCGCGTGTTCGGATTCCATCCCGGTAATCCTCGCTGTTGACGAATGTAATGCATCGCCTTGTGCTCGCCCTCACCCGGTACGCTTGCATCGCTGAAAATTACCTCGATCCCTCGCCAACCCGGGTCGTTATTCAGTCTATCGTGTACGTAATACTTGAGCGCCTCGCTCAGCCGTCCCATGAACGGCGTCCCCGGCGTGATGACATTCGAATCGAACACCCCAGACTCCGCCTTCGGCTGCACCTTGACCCCCTCCGCGATCAATTTCTCTCGCAACTTCTCCTCCTCGAGCGCCTTCTCCTTCGCTTCCTGCGCGCTTCGAAACCGTCGACTCCGCTGTTGATTCATCTTTGCCCTCGGCGCGACGCCGTCGATCGCCATGTACAAAACCTTCCTCGGACGAATCATCAAAAACAACCGATCGATGTAATCAAAGATACACTCGAACACCTCCTCCTCCGTCGTCGGCGCCGGTCGATCCTCCGGATGAAAACACGGGTGGATGATGCCATTCATGTCCAGGTACAAATTATCAAACTCGATGCCGTTCGGGTTCGCCGCCGCGCTGTCCAGCGTCAGCGCGCGTCCGAGCTCGTCCATCGGTTCATCCTCGACGACGTCCGACACGATCTTCGGGTACTTTTGGCTCAACCATCGATAAAACGCCGGGACGCCCATCCCGCCGCGCCGCCGAGTGACGCCCACGTGCCGTTCGCCCCACACGACTCGCGCTCCGTGTCTCATAGAGAAGCCTCTCGAAATCCCATGTGCGTACCGTTTAGTACGTCGTCCACCGGTCGCCCGACGCGCACCCGCCCGCACTCGTTGACGCGCCCTCGTGGACGACGACGACGACATGGCGACGTCGAGCGCGGCGCGCGCGGCGAGCGACCTAGAGGTGGTGGTGCACCCGCTCGTGTTGTTGAGCGTCGTCGATCACTTTCGGCGATGCGATGAGGTGCGCGGCGAGGGAACGATTGCGCGATGATGCGACTGGGTGGGATCTGCGCGCGAGCGAACGGATTGGATGGATGGATGCGCGACGGTGCGCGCGATGGACGGTGACTGACGATGGAACGATGCGTGTGTGTGCGCGCGCGTGCAGGGTGATGAGGAGAATAAGCGCGTCGTGGGCGTGTTGCTCGGTGAACAGAGGAAAGGACGGTTGGACGTGACGAGCTCGTTCGCGGTGCCGTTCGAAGAGGACGACGGCGAAAACGGGATTTGGTTTCTCGATCACAGTTATCTCGAGAATATGTATCGAATGTCGAAGAAGATCAGCGCCAAGGAGAAGATCGTGGGGTGGTACAGCACGGGACCCAAGCTCAGGGAGAGCGATATCGATATACACGAATTGTTTTACGCGTACGCGGCGGAGCCGGTGTTGGTCATCGTCGACGTGCGCGCGGAGAACGCGAACATTCCGACGAGCGCGTTTGCGGCGCAGATCGAGGTGAAGGAGGACGGGACGGAGAAGCAACAGAAGACGTTCGTGCACGTGCCGAACTCGATCGAGGCGTTCGACGCGGAGGAGATTGGGGTGGAACATTTACTTCGAGACGTCAAGGACAACACAGTGTCCACGCTGAGCACCAAGGTGAGCGAAAAGTTGCAATCGATGCGAGGGTTAAAGGCGAGGTTAGAGGAGATTAAGAGTTACATGGATAAGGTGGTGGATGGGTCGCTACCGATGAATCACGAGATCATGGGTCACCTGCAAAACGCGTTCAATCTGTTGCCAAACTTGAATTTGGAGGAGTACGTGCGCGGCTTCAACGTTTCGAGCAACGACGCCATGCTCGTCATCTATCTCAGCTCATTGATTCGTTCCGTCATCGCCCTTCACGATTTGATCAAGAACAAGGCGGAAAACAAGGAGCGCGAGCGCGCGATGGACGAGCGCGCCGTCAAGGACGCCGAGGGAAAAGAGAATGAAAAGCCGGAGAAGGATGGCGCCGAAAAGACGTCGAACGCGGACGCGGAGAAGAAAAAGACGACCACGGCGAAAGACACGGCGTGAGTCCATCGTCCATCGATCGCCCAGCACGTAATATCCACGACCGCGCGACGGTCGCTCAGTTTAGACTAGTAGCGCGTTGTCACGCACACAACGTCACGTTTCTCATCACGTTGCGCGCGCGCTCTGTACCGCTTGGATGAAGCGCCGAGCTCGCTTTCCCACACCGCCGCGCACCGGCTCCACAGACGCGCGCGCGCGAAACGCCGCGTCACCCAGTCGCTCCAGTCGACATCGCTCGAACGCGCTCGCGCACACCCGCGTCCTCCGCGCGTCGTCGACGTCGTCGACATGGGCGCGAAACGTCCCACCGCCCGCACCGGCGGCGGCGGCGAATCGGTCGCTCGACCGCCGCGCGACGACCGCCGCGCGAAGCGATCGAGCGATAAAACGAAGCCGGATGACACCGGCGACGCCGACGAGACCGCCGCCGCCTCGCGCGGCGTCGAGGCGAATGGGAACGTCGAGTTCGGGTTCGAGCGCGTCGAGGCGCTCACCGGTCGCAGGAAAACGGCGGAGAGCAAAAAGAAGAAAAATTCGGGCGGATTCGAGTCTATGGAGATGCTTCCGGAGGTGTTTCGAGCGGTGAAGCGAAAGGGATATCGAGTGCCGACGCCGATTCAGCGGAAAGCGATCCCGCCGGCGCTGGAGGGGCGAGACGTGGTGGCCATGGCGAGGACGGGGAGCGGGAAGACGGCGGCGTTTTTAATTCCGACGCTGAGTAAACTGCGAACGCACAGTCTGAAAGCGGGTGCTCGGTGCGTCGTGTTGGCGCCCACGCGGGAGTTGGCGTTGCAAACATTCAAGTTTGCGAAGGAGTTGGCGAAGTTCACGGATTTACGGATCGCCGCGCTCGTGGGTGGGGATTCCATGGAGGCGCAATTTGCGGATTTGAGTAATAATCCCGACGTCATCGTCGCGACGCCCGGTCGTTTGTTGCACCACGTGGACGAAGTGAAGGCGTTCACGCTGCGGTCTGTGTGTCACGTCGTGCTCGACGAGGCGGACAGGTTGTTGGAGATGGGATTTGCGGATCAGCTGAAACAAATCATGAGCTCCGTCGCAGACGTCAGGCAGACGTTGCTCTTCTCTGCGACGTTACCAAGCGCGCTCGCCGAGTTCGTGCGCGTCGGTCTGCGCGAACCGGAGGTTGTGCGCCTGGATGCAGAGATGAAAATATCTTCTGAATTGCGCATGTCTTTCGTCTTGTTACGAAGCGACGAAAAAGTTGCCGCATTGTTGTACATGCTTCGCGAAGTCATTCCGAAGGATCAACAAACCGTCGTCTTCGCGTCGACGAGACACCACGTCGAGTGGTTGCACAACGTGTTGGAGTTTGAGGGGATCAGAGTGTCGAGCATTTACGGTTCGATGGATATGATGGCGCGTAAGATGGCGCTCGGGAGGTTTCGGGCGAAAAAGGCGGACGTGCTCATGGTGACGGATGTCGCGGCGCGCGGTATTGACATTCCGCTCCTCGATAACGTCATCAATTACGATTTCCCGTCCAAGGGTAAACTCTTCGTGCATAGAGTCGGTCGTGTTGCGCGCGCTGGTCGTTCGGGCAATGCACACAGCTTCCTTGTCAAAGAAGAACTCGGATTTTTGGTGGACTTGCACTTATTCCTCGGTCGTAAGATCGCCGCGGCGAACAAGACGCCGCCCGGGTCCATCGAAGAGGCGAAAGAGATTGTGCGCAAGGCGGAGGAGGCGTCGACGTCCATCATCGGCACCTGTCCTATCGGTTCTCTGGACATGCTTCAGGACCGCTTGCGAGAGGTGATGAAGGAGAAGGAGGAGTTTGAAGGTTTGGAACGCGCCGCGGGCAACGCGTACAGATTGTACCAAAAGACGCGCGGAAGCGCATCAAGCGAATCGATGAACCGCGCGCAGCCTCTGGTGTTCGCCGGTCCGCACCCATTATTGTGTGCAACGAGCGGGATCGACGTCAACGCGCAGAAACTCGCCGAAATTACTGCGAGCATCAAGGCGTATCGTCCGCAAGCGACTGTGCTCGAGGCGGAGGTGGCAAGCGCGTCGAAAACGTCCACAATCAAATTGACGGAGACGAGCAACGCCATGCGTCAGAAACGCTTAAAGGATGAAAAGTTTATTCGCGCGAAACGTGAGGGCAAGGATGGTTCCACGCGCGCGTTGCGTCCACTGGGTCAGGACGATCCGATTTTGAACCCGGACGCGGCGCGAGACGAGGAGGATGAAGACGAGGACAACGCCGGCGAAGACTACGAAGCCATGGCGGAGGCGAACGACGACGCGTTCAAGACTGGCAAGTTCCGAGACCAAGACTTTTTCCTCGACGCCGCGCCTCGGTCGGTGAATCACACCGAGCTTGGATTATCGACGCGCGAGGGCGCGGCGCGAGGTTTGGACGGCGCGCTCGACGACGCCACGTTAGATTTAGTCGAAGAGGACGGTGAGGGCATCTCTCGACAAAAGAAACTGTACCACTGGGATAGCAGAAAGAAGCGATACGTGCACATCAACAGAGACGAGATCGATCTCAAGCGTGGGGGCAAACGCATCAAGAACGAAGCCGGGCAACGTGTCAACGCCGCCGAAGCAGGCGCCACGTACAAGAAGTGGGCCGCGAAGACGCACAAGTCCATCACGGCCACCGGATCGATGGAGGACGAAGCGACGGCAAACAAGCGCGCGTTCACCGATTCAACGCGGTTCAAGAAGGGTTGGCACACCAAGGGCACCGAGACGGCCAAGGAGACAAAGAGCGTCTTCGGCGTTGACTCCGCGCCGGCGGGACCGGACGAGCTCAAGTCCGCGGACCAAATCCGAAAAGAACGCAAGGAGACAAAGAAGAAGAACGCCGGTCGCGGTCGAGGCGGCGGCGGTCGCGGCGGCGGTGGACGAGGCGGTGGACGAGGCGGCGGCGGTCGAGGCGGCGGCGGTCGAGGCGGCGGTCGAGGCGGCGGTCGAGGCGGCGGTCGAGGATCGAAACGACGCTGAGCGACGACGACGTCTCAATTGTAATGCACACCATTCTTTTTACACACTGACTACACATACATATACCTATACCATTCGCGTCACCGCCGACTCACGAAAACGCATCCGACGGACGCGGTTGCGTCGGCGCTTTCGGCCGCTGCCTATACCGAATCACTCTCGCAGGATTCCCCGCGACGACGGCCCACGGTTCGACGTCTCGCGTCACCACCGACCCGATCCCGATCACACTGTGCGATCCAATGTCCACCCCATCCGTCACGCTCACGTTCGCGCCGATCCACACGTCCTCGCCGATCGTGATTCCTTCGCTCGTCACGCCCTGCGTGCGAATCGGCGCCGACGGGTCGTCGAAGACGTGATTAAACGCAAAGGCTGAAAATCCCGGTCCGATTCGCGTGTCTCGTCCGATGGTGACCCCTACGGCACCACCCTCGATGTGACACCGCGCGTTGACGCTCACGTTGGCGCCGAACGCGCAGGGACCGTGGACGAAGGAATCCGCGGCGACGTGCACGTCGTCGTCGAAGACGACGTCTCGTCCCGGCTCTGCGAAAATCTCCGTCCCGTGTCCGACGAAGCACCGCTCGCCGAAGCGAACCGTCTCGAGAGACGCGATGCGTTCCTGAACCTCGCGCTGCCACCGCTCGACGTCCGCGGTGCGGTGTTTCCGCGCGTCGTTGGTGAGGAGTCGCGGCATCCACGAGAGTCTTCGTCGTTTCTGCGCGTCGTAGCGTCCGGGATCGTCGCTCAAGGCAGCGCGCGCTCGACGAGGCGCGCGGAAGGCGCGCGCGATGCCGCGGTGCGTCGCGAGGTCGCAGCGCGAGGCGGACATCGCGCGCGCGGCGCGCCGGAAGTGCGGGGTCGACGTGCGGGGATGTGTGTGTTCACTTTTTCGTTTCAACCACCACCAACCGACCAACTCGTCTAGAAAAGTAAGTAATCTATGATCTGAAGTCGCCGCCGTCGAAGCCGGAGAAGCCGGCGAGTTTGAAGATTGGATAATACGATTTCTTTTCGATCTTCGAGCACCAGTTCCAGGCGGAGGTGAGTCGGCCGTCGATGCACGAGCCGGCGTCGAAGAAGGAGTCGGCGCCGGAGCCGTCGAAGCCGTGGCGAAACCAATCGGCAAGGATTGTTTTTTGACACGCCTCGACGCCGCCGAATTGAGCGTCGATGTACGCGCGCAAGCCCGGATCTTTGGCGAGGTTCGGAAGGTCTTGGATGACGAGGACGATCGGGTTTAAGATTCGACTCACTTGCGAATACTTGTCTATGAAGACCAAGGCGTTGGGGACGTTTCTGTCGCCGAGATGAATCACGGAACTCCCCACCCAGGTGCCGAGCTTACGCTGACACGTCGACAATACGCCGTACATCGCTTTGCCCACTCGTGGACAGTGCTGCACGCGGTTCAAGCCTTGACCGGTGTTGGTCAACGAGTAACGGTTGTCTTCGCAGAGTAAATCGCTCTCCGCGAGGTACCAAAGTCTAAACATGTCGTTCAACACTTCGCGCCAGAGCATCATGGACTGCGCGCAGTAGGTGAATTGACGCTGGTGATTATGACTCAAGCGCGCGCCGCCGATGCCCATGGTAATGCCGAGACTGTACGCCTTCTCCGGCGAATCCGGGTCGAAGAACGTGTCGAGCAGACGCAACATTTGATCCACGGGATCGCGATTGAATCGTAAATACGCATTGTTATCGGCGATCGAGTACAGACACTGCAAGATGTCTTCCTTCGATACCGACGACGATTGGTATTTGCTCGCGATCGCCTCTCTCGCTCGTTCTTTGCGCTTAATCATTCGTTGCACTTCGTGTCGCGGCAAGCCTTCGTGCATAATCTCCGCCGTCGCTTGCTCCATGAGAGCGTCCGCGAGCAACCCTTCGCCGCCTCGGCTCTTCAAAAACGAGTACACCGTCTTCAGAGGCTTGACGAGGGTGAGATCGAACCCGCTCTCTTGCACCTCGGGACTCTGAGAGTCTTGCAAGAGCCACATGAGTTTGCCGTACTCGGAGCGCATCTTTTCGGGATTCATAATCTTGTGGCGACGACCGATCTCGAAAACGTCTTGAAAGAATGCTTCGTTGTCTTTGAACTCTTTATCTACGATCAATCGCTGTCCCGCGCGGTAATCGCTCGCGACGACTAACCCACACAGAATGGCGCAAATCTCTTTGAGTTGTTTCGTGATGCGATGCGTCTTCGACCGATACGACAAGACGTCCACCACATCCGTGTACTCGCTCACGTGCAACGCCGCCTCCAACAGACGCAACATTTTACGTTCCTCGGGCGTCAAACGCATGGGAATATATTTCGCGCGCTCGACAAAATCCGTCGTCGACGGCGCCGCTCCGTCCGCGTTCGCGTCTTCGTAGCTCGCGTCCTCCATGCGTTCATCCCCGGTTCCATCCTCGCCCCTACCATCCTCGTCCCGTCCCGACGTCGCTGTCTCCCTCACCCCACCCTCACCTTTCCCTTCGCGCGTCAACTCATCCTCGATCACGCGCGCCGTGGCGTCCGCCTCTCTCTTCGCGTCCGCCAACGCCGCCGCCGTCTTGGCCAACCCGCGCGCCACGTCCTCGAACGCCCCGCGCTCTCCCGACTTGAGACGTTCACACGCCTCCACCGCCGTCACCAAACCATCGCTCGAGATGGCGTCGCACTCGATCGCGCGCGCGCGACAGTACTCCGCGAACTGCGTGCGCGACACGCGCAATCTCGCGACGACATCCGCGAGCGCCGCGTCCGAATCGTCGCCGCCGCCATCGACGCGCCCTCGCGCGCCCTCGACCGACGAGGGAGGAACACCGCGCACGTCGTCGTCCGAGTCGTCGTCGCGATCGAGCGCGTTCGCGAGCGCCGCGTTCGTCATGAAAGGCGTCGACGAGTCACGTCGTCACGATGATTCATTGACTCATCACCCCGCGCGGCGGCGGCGCGTTTTACTTTTACTGTACAACAACAATCTTGAAGGTGGAACGATGACGGCCGGACTAGGAGGAACGCGAGACGACGTCGACGACGTCGAGAAGCGAGCGGAGATCGTGCGCGCGGAGGTGAGCGACGACGGCGTCGATGTCGGGACCGAAGATGTCGGCGGGACCGACGACGTCGGCGGCGTAGGCGCACGCGCACGCGGCGGCGAGCGGCGCGCCCACGGAGAGAAAACCAAACCACGCCTCGCACCAACGTCTCCAATAGGTTTGGAATCGGCGGAAATACCACGCGCGAAGAATTTTGTCGCGATCAGAGGGACTGGACATGACTTTTTCATCCCACGGCGTCACCGTCGATGTCTCGGTCTTTTCGGTCTTCGCCTTCGTCTTTTTCGGCGCCGCCGAGCGACGCGCGCCGTCGAGCGTCGTTCGAATCTCCCCCTCCACCCACTCGAACCCTCCCGCGCGATCGACGATGCCATCATCGATCATCATTCGTCTCGCGTCGTCCATCAACACCTCGTGCGCCGCGCACGCGCGTCGAAACGACTCCCCCGTGACGTCGCCGCCGTCGGCGTCTGGGTGCGTCGCCTTGGCGCGACGTCGGAACGCAATTTTAATCTCCGTCGGCGTCGCGTCTCTCGCGACGCCGAGTTCGTCGTACGGCGATCGCGGACCGACGGTGCGTATTTTCATAGATCGTCGTCTCGCGCGACGCGCGTCGACGCGACGCGCGCGGTCGTCGGCGGCGTCGAATCCATCGTCGTCGCGGGAAAACGCTGACGTGGCCGATGGGTGCATTCGTCGCGGAATGTGCGCGCGACGCGCGGGACGCGGGACGACGCGCGCGACGAGACGGTGCGTCATCGCGCGCGTCATCGCGCGCGACGCGCGCGCGGGCGATGATGAGGTCGCGCGCGGTGGTATCGCGTCGAATGGATGTGGGCACGGTCGTTACGACTGGCAATTTCGCGGTGATTTAAATACAAACAGCGAGTGCCCAGTCGTCATGTCATCGCGCGTCGTCGCGCGAGCGGTGCGTGAGAGGTGGCGAGTCGCCGCGCGTGGACGCGGGAAAACGCGTGGGGTCGGCTCGACGTCTCGAACGACGCCGCGCGGAATGGAGTTGGTGGATATCGGGGTGAATTTAACGGATGAGATGTTTTCGGGCGTGTATCGAGGAAAGCGCGCGCACGACGATGATCGCGCGCTCGTGCTTCGACGCGCGCGAGAGGTGGGGGTGACGGATGTGATCGTTACCGCGGGGACGCTCGAGGAGGCGCGAGAGGTGGTGGAGATGGTGCGGGCGAGGGAGAGGTCAGGAGAGGAGGCGACGGGGACGCCGAGGCTTCGCGCGACGTGCGGCGTGCACCCGACAAGGTGCGGCGCGTTCGACGCGGATGTGGACGGCGCGGACGGACATCTGGAGAAATTGCGGGCAGTCGCGATGGATGGAACGACGGACGGAACCATCGTCGCGATCGGTGAGCTCGGGTTGGATTACGATAGACTGGAGTTTTGCGACGCCGAGACGCAGAGGAAAATGTTTGAGAAACAATTCGCGCTCTCGGAAGCCACGGGATTGCCTCTGTTTTTGCACATGCGCGCGGCGAGAGAAGATTTCATGGAAATTATCGCGAGAAATCGTCATCGATTCACCGAGGGTGTCGTGCACTCGTTCACAGGGTCGGCGGAGGACGCGCGCGCCGTCTTAGCCGTCGACGGTCTTCACATCGGCGTCAACGGATGTTCGCTCAAGACGCCAGAAAACCTCGACGTCGTTCGCGACATTCCTCTCGAGCGCATGTGTCTCGAGACAGACGCCCCTTGGTGCGGCATCAAGCGCACGCACGCCGGTTTCGAGGACATCTCCTCCCCGGAGTCGTGGCCCGCCACCGTGAAAAAGGAAAAATGGACCCCCGGCGCCTTCGTCAAGGATCGATGCGAACCCGCGCACGTGCTCCACGTCGCCCAGATCGTCGCCGCGGTGAAAAATATCGATGTTCACACGGTGGCCGAGATCACGTCCGCCAACGCCAGGCGCATCTTTCGCCTGTGACGCCGACGCCGACGCCGACGCCGCCGACGCCGACCCGACGCGGCGACCGACCTGGTTTCCGTTCGAGCCGTTGACTTTCCGTTTAGCCGTATCTTTACGTATAATGTTAAATTTCAAAGAATATAGAAACACGTTTCCCGCTTATAAATATATCATAAACTTTTAACGGAAGTGTGATACATATTAAACTGTAAAACCGTTCGATGATGTTACAAAAAACAGGAGCCACACGACCCCCCATCCAGCGCTGGCGGCTGAAAATTAATCCACTCCGACGAACGAACGCGGCGCACGCGGCGACGCGCGCGGTGCGCCACACGTCGACGCGAACGCGCGAAGAACGCGCGAGCGTTTCTCCCGAGCGTATTCTCTGATACAATGTACGCGACGACGATGAGCGCGACGCGCGGAAGCGTCAAGATGGTGGCGAGCTCTGAGATCAAGCCGGCGCGCAGCCAAACGGTCGTCGCGCGCGCGGCGAAGAGCGATAAGCTCGCGGTCGCCGTGACGAGCGGTACGGTCGCGGTGAGTGGACTCACGCACGCGGAGGCGGCGCACGCGGGCACGGTGAGCGATAAGCTAGCGGCGGTGCTGGACGCGGCGGATAGCGCGGCGGATGCGGCGAGCGCGTTGTTCGACAAGGCGGGCGAACTCATCGATCAAGGGAGCGAATTCGCGCGAGAAACGGTTCCGGTGATCGAACCGTACGCGGAACGCGCAGTGAAGGCGGCGGCGCCGGTCAGTGAGGCCGTGAACGCGTACGCCGGCCGCGCCCTTGCGCCGTTGGCCGATGAAGCGCTCAAGCAAGCGACGACGCAGGGCGCGCAAGCCATCGGTGCGGCGGACAGCGCGTTGAAGGCGAACGGCGTCGATGTTGCACCGGTTACGAAGGCGCTCAGCGAAGGCACGCAGCTCGCGATCAGCAAGGCTGTGCCGGTTCTCCACGACGCGGCTGATTATTTGTCCGAATGCGACACCTCCGATCTCTTGCAGCTCGCCGGCGAAGGCGTCGCGGCGTACTTCCTCTTGCCGGTTGTCTTCGGTGTGCTCGGAGACATCGCGCGCGGTTACCGTGGTGACTTGCGCCCGATCGAGGCGTACGACATGGCCATTTCCAAGAACGCCATCATCATCGATACCCGCGGCTCTGACGTCACCGTGCAACTTCCGGGCGGCGCCAACCGTCGCGTCATTGTGTGCAACGTCGAAAAGGATGGTTTGTTCGGCACCAACGCCGGCAAGCTCGCCGCGCTCAAGATTGCGTCCCTTCGTGGCGTGAACAAGGGCAAGCGCGTCATCTTGCTCGACCAAAACGGTGGCTCTGCCAAGGCGCTCGCCAAGGCGCTCGCCAAGCAAGGTTTCGGTCAGGTGTTCATTGTCAAGGGTGGCTACAACGGCTGGTCTCGTGCTGGTCTCGCCACCACCGCTCGCGGTCGATAAACACACCTTCCACCAAGAAAGTACAACAGCACAGCACAGCACGCGGCGCAAAAATCCATCACCAGTAAATGACACTTTTCCAGACGAGACGCAGCGCTCGGCGCGGAAACGCGTCGCATCGCGCGCGCGACGATTTCTCGCGCGCAATCGTCGACCACGCACGCCGTAGATTGTGAATATTCATCACACACCGAATTCAAACGCTCGCCCGCATCGAGACATCGCGCAAGACACGAAGAAACCGCGCGCGACGGAAAAAGGCTCGGTTGTTTTTTTTTAAATGAGCACAGCTTCCACATCCTCACATCCGCGCGCCCCGTCGTCATGCGCGACGTCGCCACGCGCGCCGCGCGCGAGATCGTCACCGCGTCTGATGCCCTCGAATCCCTCGCCGCGTCCACGTCCGGACGCGCGTACGCCGACGTCGACACCGCGCTTCACGCCATTCGTCGGTTGGCTGCGCTCGTGTCCCCGCTCGCCGTCGCCGAGTCTCGCGCGCGCGACGACGGTCACGACCACGGCGCGTCGCGCGTGGGTGAGGGAACTATTCACGCGGCGGAGAATCGCGTCCTGCGCAAGCGCGCCGACGCCCTCGAGCGAGCGGTGCGAGAGCTCAAACAACGAAATGCGCAACTGGAGGAGGATGCGCTGTGTCGACGCGCCGAGTGGTTGCGAGACGCGAGACGAGAGTTGGACGCGGCGTTGCGTCGAGGAGAGGAGAGAGAGGCGAAGCGAGTGGAGACGTTGGAGCTCGAGGTGCGACGCGCGCGGGCGGTGTGCGAAGAGATGCGTTCGGAGGCGTTGGCGTTGGAGGACGAAGTCGAGCGGTGCGAGCGAGACAAGGATCGATTGGCGAGGGAAAACGCGCTGCTGATGGAGGCGACTCGGGCTGCGAGGGCGGAGTTTGAACGACGCGATCGCGAGCGTGGGATCGTCGGGGGTGATGGGAGTCGCGCGGCGACGTCGACGACGACGGGGATGATGAAGTCGCCGGCGTCTCGATTACCGGAAACGTTGGGTTCGCCGTTCGGCGGAGTCCGCATTTAGCTGGGAGCGGGAGCGATATTTAATCAACGTAAATTGTATCCCAAACTGCTGTATTACATCATAACTTCAAACTCTACTTGGTGTTCTCGGCGGCCCACTTTTGCGCGTTTTGGAACATTTGTAACCACGGACCAGGGCCGTACGGATCGATGCCCGCGTCGGCGGGCGCCCACGGCACTTGCCAGCCAAGGAATGCGCGTTCAGGGTGCGGCATCATCGCTAAGTGACGACCATCCTTGGAGCACAGACCCGCGATGCCGTGCGGAGAACCGTTCGGGTTGAGCGGGTACTGCTCCGTCGGCGAGCCCGCGGCGTCGACGTATCGAACCGCCGCTTGCCCGTTTTTGAGGACATCCGGGAGCATGCTCTCGTCCGGAAACTTCACCTTGCCCTCACCGTGCGCGCACCAGACGCCCATGCGAGAACCACCCATGCCCTTCAACATCATCGCCGGCGTGTTTTCGTCGATGCCGACGGTGGTCCATCTGGATTCGAAGCGACCGCTATCGTTGTGAATGAAGCGCGGTTGCTTGGAATCCGGAAGCGCGCCGACGCCTCCGTCCGAGGGAATGAAACCCAAGAGCGCCATGAGCTGGCAACCGTTGCACACTCCGAGAGAGAACGTATCCGAACGATCGTAAAAGTCTTGGAACTGTTGCTTCAACGACGCGTTGTACCTGATGCCACCAGACCAACCCTTGGCGCTGTCGAGGACGTCGGCGTAGGAAAAGCCACCGACAAAGACGATGCCGCGGTAGTCGCTCAAACTCGCGCGTCCGGCAAGGAGATCGCTCATGGTGATATCCCAGGCTTCCATGCCGGCAGCAGTGATGGCGGCGGCCATCTCACGATCGCCGTTGGAGCCTTCCTCGCGAATGATGGCCACCTTGACCTTGTTGGACGCGTTGAGCACCTCGGGAGGGGTGGGCGTCGGCGTGTACGTCAATTTCCACGTCGGCGCTTGGCGAGAACGAAGTCCTTCCTTCTCGACCGCCACGGTGGCGTTGGAAGATTGAAGCTTTTCAAATTCAAAGCTCATCTCTTCCCACTTGTCGCGAAGGTTTGCGGTGGTGTCGTCAACGCACGGCGCGCCCGCGGCGGACACCTTGCACCGACCGTCGTTCGTCGTCGTACCGATGCATCGCGCGGTGACGCCGGCCGACTTGTACGCGTCCATGACGGCCGCTTCGTTCTCCGGCGACACTTCGAGAATGATGGCGAGCTCTTCCGCGAAGGAGGCGGAGATGGTGTCGTCACCCGGAAGCTGGACGTCGACGCCCGCCGTCGTGGACGGGAACGCCATCTCAAGCACGGCGGTGAGGAAACCGCCGTCCGAGACGTCGTGACCTGCGCTAATCTTGCGTTGGTCGACGAGCGCCTGCGTCGCGTCCCACGCCGCCTTGAAGTACGACGTGTCGTCCATGTCCGGGCTCTCGTCACCGACTTGCGCGTACGCTTGCGCGAGGGCAGAGCCGCCGACGCGACGCTTGCCATCCTTGCTTCCGAATTCGACGAGGACGAGCTTGCCGGTGCCCGGAAGCTTCAAATCCGGCGTCACAGTCTTCGTGATGTCAGGGCATCCGACGTATCCAGACATGACGAGCGTACCCGGGGTCTTGACGACCTCTCCGCCAGCCTTGGCCGCCATGGAGAGAGAATCCTTACCGCCGTCGATGGCGACGCCGAGTCGCTTCATCGTATCGCACAACGCCTCGCACGCGTCGTACATGTGCGCGCCGTCGCCGCCGAGCTTGGCGGCGTACATCCAGTTTCCTGAGTACTTGACATAGTTTAAGCCTTGCGTGTTGGCGAACACCATGTTGGTGAGCGACTCACCGAGAGAAACGCGCGCCATGGCGCGCGGATTGACGAGACCCTTGAGCGGAGCCTCGCCGATGGACGTCGCCCCGCCGGTGGTGCCAAAGTGCGTTTGAGAGATGACAGCGACGTCAGCGAGCGGAATTTGAAGCGGGCCGACGCACTGTTGCTGAGCGATCAAACCCGTGACGGATCGATCGACCTTGGTGGTCAAGAAGCGCTTGGAGCACACCGAGGGAAGCATGAGCACGCGATCGAGTGCCGACGCCACGGTTTCGCCGGCAGGCAACTCCAACTTGGAGTTGAGCGGCGCGTCGCGCTTCAAATCGTACTTCTTCTTCGGCACATCACCCAGCACGGCTTCGAGATCGAGATCTTCCGGAATCGGCGTACCCGCCGGCGCTTCCGGGTCCCGCACGGTGACGCGACCGCTGCCGGTGATGCTCCCGAGGACGGAGAACGGGCAACGCTCTCTCGCGCAAATCTTCTCGATGATCGGCAACGACTCGGGCTTGATCAACATCGCGGAGTTTTCTTGGTATTCGGCGCCCCAGATTTCGAGCACACTCATGGTGTTGTCACCGAGCTTGACCTCGCGAATGTTAATCTCGCCCCCCTTCGGATAGATGAGCTCTTTGACGACGTTGCAGTTGCCGCCGGCGCCTTGGTCGTGAATGCTGAGGATCGGGTTCTCACCCATGAGTTCGACGCACGCCTTGACGACGCGGTTGAGCTTGTTGGACATTTCGGCGTCACCACGCTGAACGGCGTTGAAATCCAAACTCGCGTTAGCTTCATCCTCGCCGCCCGCCTTGGAAGACGCGGCGCCGCCGCCCATACCGATGCGGTACGCGGGACCGCCAATCTTCACGACGAGCATACCGATATCACCCTCTTGTTTCTCCAGGTTGGTGTGGTCGATCTGACCGAAACCACCGGAGAACATGATCGGCTTGATGTATTCGCGACGCTCGCCGTTGGGCATGCGTTGACCAAAGGTGCGGCAGAAACCGACAATGACGGGTTCGCCAAACTTGTTGCCGTAATCAGAGGCGCCGTTGGAGGCGTCGATGAGGATTTGTAACGGAGACGCCAAGTTGGACGGGTACACCGCAGCGGTGTCCTCGTGCGGCAAAACCTTACCGTCGAGACGCAAGTTACCCGTCATGTAACCAGCGGTGCCGGCGACGAGCGTCGAGCCGCTGCCAGTGGCGTGCGTGTCGCGAATGCGACCACCGGTACCGGTTTCGGCGCCCGGGTATGGGGCGACACCGGACGGGAAGTTGTGCGTCTCCGCGGTGAGCAAGAGATCGAGATCGACTTCCTTCGGCGCCATCGCGGACGGACCGCCGGCGGCGACCGGGCGCAACGGCGTGTTGACAAAGCCTCGAATAGCCGACGAGTTGTCCTTGAACTGAATCACGCTGTTGTGCGCGACATCGCCCTCGATGGTTTCCTTGACCATCTTGAACAGAGACTTCTCGATCTTCTTACCGTCCACGGTGAGCTCACCGGCGAAGAACCAGTGACGAGAGTGCTCAGAGTTACTCTGCGCCATGTCGAAGAGCTCGACGTTGGTCGGGTCGCGACCAATTTCGTCGCAAAACAAGCGCATGTAAAAGTCAAAATCTTGGTCGTCGAACGCCAAGCCCATCTCCTTATCGACGCGTTCGAGCGCTGATCGACCTTCGGTCGTGATGGGCACCGTGTACACTTGCTCCGGCGTCACGTTGGTCTCGAACGTCGTCAGCGGCTCTTCGTACACGCACTCCGTCATGCGGTCGTGCACTTCCGCCGCGAACGCCTTGACCACCTCATCGCTCACCGCGCTACCATTCGCACCGTACAACTTAAACCTTCGGCTTCGCTCCAGTCTCGACACGCCCCCCAATCCACACGATTTACAGACGGACACCGCGTTCGTCGACCACGCGCTCTGAAACGCCAGCCTCGGCCCCACCTCCACCACCGGAGCATTCGCCTCGTGCGTCAGCGCCGTCGTCTCCCCGAACAGCTCCGGCTCGTACGTCTCGCGCAATAGCCACGTCAACGTCTCCTTCGCCGCGGCATCGAGGCCAGCGGCATCGCACTCGACGTTGAAACACTGCTCCGTCTCGGCGCGCGCCAACGCGTCCCGCCCCAACTTGGCGTTCACCTTGCGCACGAGCGTCGCCGTCGCCTCTTCGGACATGAAAGGTCGTCGGAAAAAGTGCGCGACGCGCTTGGCGCCGGTTTTCCCCTCGGCCGGAGCCGCGGACGCCGCGACGCGCGGGAGGATGCGCGCGCGGCGCGCCGCCCCCGGCGCCGCCGAGGCGTCGGCGCGCGCGTTGGAAGCGGTCGCGCGCGAGAGAGATTTCGCGCGTCGCGGGGCGATGGTCGCAGGCGCGGATGACAACGCCATCGCGCGCATGTTCGTCGCGTCGCGAGGGCGCGCGCGTCGAGGTGCGGGGCGTCGCGAGGGCGCGCGCCGTTCAGGTGCGGGGTTTGAAATTCCTTGCGCGTGTATCGTGTACCTGTTTTTCGGACTCATGGTACCCAATGAGATCCATTGTAATTTATCGATGATTGACATTGGACTAGGCACACATCCAACCGACGAATCCGCCATCGCGCGGCGACAGAGTCGACCACGACGCCCGCGCGACCTCGCGCGCGAAGCTGATCGACCCATAGAACGCGTTTCTTCGGTCCGAGCGTCTGCTCGAGCGCGTCTGGAGGCGTCATGCACGCGTTTCGTCACGCCGTGCACAATGTGTTCAAATCTTCCGTCGAGGCGGTAACGCCCGTGCGCTCGACGTCGGCGTTCGAGACCGAGGGCGTGCTCTCGCCCGAGGAATTCGTCGCCGCGGGTGATGCCCTCGTGCGCGCGTGTCCGACGTGGAGCTGGGCGAGAGGAAGCGATGCTCGCGCCAAGGCGTATCTCCCACGAGACAAGCAATACGTGACGACGAGACACGTCCCGTGCGCGAGACGAGCGAGGGACATGGAGGCGTACGCGGGACGCGAGGAGGCGCTGAGCGGTGAAGACGAGGGTTGGATCGCAGCGGGTGACGTCGACGGAGGAGTCGGGGACGGGGCAGAGGACGTTCCAGATTTGGGCGCGTTGTCGCTGAAGGTGCCCGCGAGAGATGACGAAAACGACGACGATATACCAGACATGGAAGATTTCGAGGACGAGGACGACGACGCGGTGGTGTTGCCCGCGGCGAATATGATCGCGAAAGAGGCCGGGGCGGCGAACGGAGGCGCGGACGACGATCACATCGTCAAGACGCGCGCGTACGACATTTCCATCACGTACGATAAATACTATCAGACGCCGCGCGTGTGGTTGAACGGGTACGACGAGAACAGATTGGTGCTCGAACCGTCCAAGGCACTCGAGGATATCAGCGCGGATCACGCGCGGAAGACGGTGACCATCGATCCGCACCCACACACGGGGGTGCCTTCGGCGTCGATTCATCCGTGCAAACACGGAAGTGTGATGAAAAAGTTGATCGAGTCCGCGCGCGCGGAGAAAGGACAGACGCCGAGCGTCGATTCGTATCTTTTCGTGTTTCTCAAATTCATCGCGTCCGTCATACCGACGATCGAGTACGACTACACTTTGTAAATCATTCGCTTCCTGTACAGTTTCGCTAGTGAGCTATGGCGTTTCTATCCTACTATGAATCATTTTCTAATCTCGTGTACGCGACGGTGTTTCGCTCGTCGCGTCGATCAAATCTCAGTTTCAGCGTCGTGAAGAAGGTGCCGAGGAAGAGATTGATCAACCCGATGCCGAGGAACAATCGACCGCCGCCGAACGCGTCGTACACGATGCCTCCCAACACCGCGCCGCTAAATCCGCCCGCGGCGTTCACGGCGCTAAAAAGTCCCGTCATCGACGCGGTCAGACCGGTCGGTGCTATGTCTTGAATGAAATCGTTCGCCGTGGACCAGTAAAGCCCGAATGTGATACCGTGCAGGAATTGCACGGGAAGCACCCACCACGCGTTTCCGAGGGACGGAAGTAACCAATAATAAAATTGGCGAAGGAAATAACAAAATGGGGTGAGAATCAGGCACCAATCGAGCGTCAGCGCGCGTTTAATATACGCACCGTGGTAGAATATAATCACCTCGGTGACGCACGTACAAAACAACGCCGCGCCCATGATGCTCGGCGTGCCGCCGCATTCTTGCAGCCACAAAAACAAGTAAACATCCGTGATCGTCATCGACGCTCCCGCCATGAGAAATAAGAAGAATCTCGTCGCGATCGAAGGATCTTTCATCACGTTCCACAGACGCGTCGGAATGCTCTCCGTCGACGTCGCAAGCGCGTGTAAATCATTCGCGCTGTCCACCCTTCTTTGCTCGTCCCCGGAAGACGCCATCGTCGTCATCTCAACCTTCCCCGCCTCCTCCCCGCCGACTCCTTCATCGTCAGCGCCGACGTGATCGTGCTGCAGCTGCGTGCTCACCACCGCGCTCATCACTAGAAACGTAAACCACCCGACGAACGGCGCGTACTCTCTCACCCTCGCCCCTCCCCTCGACATCAACGCGCCGATGAGAGGGCTCGCCACCAGTCCCCAAGACACCGCCCCCCACAACCTTTGCTTTCCGTACGACGCCGCCCCATCGTCCTCGACGGTCAATCCTCTCGCTCTGTTCCACCGTCGACACATCAATCCGCTCGCACTATCCGCCAGAGACGCCGTCGGACACGACAACACCTCGCAGAGCACGACGTAATACCACAACCACGACCACACGCCTTCGTGCGACACGACCGCCAGGCGCGCGTACAGGCACGCCTGCGCCACGATGCACGACGCGTGCACGACGTTGTGCGTCTTCGTGCGATCGGCGAATCCGTTCCACAGCGGCGTCGCCCACGCGCCGACGAGATGGCGCACCGCACCGAGCGCGCCCACTTGCGTCTTCGTGCATCCCCACGACGCGTAAAAGAGCGGGAGGAACGGCAAGAGGCACGCCAACCCGAACGAGTTGGTGAAGTAGTACGCTTTACACACCCACAGTCTCGGCGCGCGCGCGGCGGGGCGCATGGCGCGCGCGCGCGAGGGAGAGCGAGCGCGGGGTGACTCGCGCGCGGACGAGTGGCGCCAGGTCGCGGCGCTCGGTCGGTGTCGGTGGGACCGACATGGCGCGCGATGGACGACGACGGCGCGCGGTGACGACGACGACGACGACGACGACGACGACGTCGACCGCGATCGTCGCGTTCGCGGCGCTCGTCTTCGCGCGCGGCGCGCCGGTGAGCGCGCAGGTGTGTTACACCAACTTTGAGCGTAACACCGCGCAGTGGGCGCAAGGCTATGTCTGGTCGTGCTGCTCGGACGAACCGGTGTCGCGAATCGAGTTTCAAACGGAGGTGCCGAATCAGTTTTACGATCCCGTGAATTGGATCGTGACCGATTACGGTGGGTCGCAGACTGGCTACGGGTTGACGAGGTGCGACGTGTCGTTGGCGACGCCCACCTCGTACGCGTGTTCGGGACTGGCGTGTGTCGCTGGAAAACCAGATACGTGTTACAAGAACTATCAGCCGCCTAACGCGCCGAGGAGATTATGTCTGCGCGGCACGTGTCAAGCGACGGGTAACAATGCGCAGTGTAACTCCAACGTGTACATTCGTTTCAATGGCGGAGGACAAGGGACGGACGCCGACAAGGACTTAGTCGGCACTGTGACGTTTCAAACGCTGATACCAATCGCGTTTGTCGTCATCGGGATACTCTTCCACGCGCATCGAATCATGCGTTTGAGAAGAAGATCTGGCGCACACGTCCCGTTCTTCACGAATACTTGGCGCGAGCGTCCCAACGAGCTGGCGCCAGCACCGGCGCCGCAAGCGCCGACTGCTCGGACGAATAATGAGTATAATGCGCAGTCTGGCCAGGTCTTCATCCCCGGACAAGGTGGACAGAGAGATACAGTCATCATGTTCTCACCCGGGGCTCAACCGGCGCCTATGGCGCCGCAGCCTCGCGAGGGACCGACGAACTCATCGCAATCAAATTACGTCACCTCTCAAGAAGTATACTATCCAAGTGTGTGATCATGTAGATTATTTATTCATTCATTGCAAATCAGTTGTCATCCATAATTCCATTCCAGTGCATCGGGTATTCGCTCTACTATTCGTCAGTTGCTGCGGTCTCCATTGAGATGTCCTGGACAACCGATCCGGATTCTCGCTCCTTTCTACGACCGGTGACTTTTTCTATGGCTTCTGCGACAAGCTTCTTGCCGAGTTCAACCTTTTCTGTGGGGCCGCGAATTGTGACAGTCTCGTTGTCGCGATCGATGTTGAAAAAACAGTGAAGTTGATTTTTTATCCACTTGACGGTATTACCGCCTTTCCCGACGACGGCACCGACGTTACCCCTGATTTCGATGATTTCTTCGACGTCGTTTTCGCGCGCTTTCTCTTCTTGAGCGTTACGCGCTTCCCGAAGCGCGTTCGTCGTCTCAATCACCTCGCGAACGAGCGCGAGACCTTGACCAACCTTGTCTGCAGGACCGCGGAAACTTGCGAGCTCATGTTCCCTGTCGATTTTCATGGGAATGTCGACGATGCGTTGAATCTCGGCTTGCATGCGACCGTGCTTACCGATGACGAGACCTATGTAGTTGGCGATGCTGGTGCTCTGCTCAACGTTGCCGTGCTCGTCGGCTTGAGACGCATCGACGTACTCTGGCGGGAACTCCTTGGCGATTCCCGCCTCTTTTGCAGAGTTCCGAAGATGCTCTAGGAGAGATTCTTGCGAACGAGCGCGTTTGTCACCTCCATCGTCGTAGCGATCGTCGTCTCGACGTCTTTTGCCTCCGAGACGGTCACGCAGGTCGCCTTCGCCGCCAGAAGGGCGACCGTTGTCGCCTTTACGCGACTCAAGGATGTCGATGATCATATCAGAAGCTCGACGCACGGCTTCCGAGGAACCGGAAACCTCGACGGTAGTCTTATCGGTCAAACACTTGACGCGCGCGCCGGTCGCGTCTTCGATGCGTTTCACCGTGGAACCCTTCGGACCGACGATGAGACCGTTGTTACCCTTGGTGTCCAACACGTATGGCGGCGCGTCGTCACGCGGCGGAGGCGGACCTCGCGAGTCGTAACGATCTCCACGAGGCGGCTCTCGAGCGCGGTCGTCGTAGTAGCCCGGCAGCGGTCCGCGCGGCGGCGAGCGACGGTAGTACCCTCTGTCTCGATCGGCGTAGTAATCCGGCGGCGGACCTCTGTCGTAGCGGTCATCGTAATAACCCGATCTCGAGCCGTAATCATCCCGCGGCGGCGGACCACGACCCCAAGACTCTCGGCGCCGATCGCGGTCATCGTAATATCCCGACGGCGGCGGTCCTCGCGGCGGTCCCCACGAGTCTCTCTCGCGTGGAGGACCTCTGTCGCCCCAACCGTCGTCTCGTCGATCCCATCCGCCACCCGGCGGCGGCGGCGGCCCTCTGCTGTCGCGAGGCGGTCCCCATCGATCGTCTCTCGGCGGCGGTGGTCCTCTGTTATCTCTCGGGCGTCCCCATCGATCGTCTCTCGCCGGCGGCGGTCCTCTCGAGTCTTCCCTGTACCGACCCTCGTCCCGCGGACCGCCTCCGCGCGCAGCGCCGACGCGACCACCGCGTCCACCGCGTCCACCGCGTCCGCCTCGGCCCTCACCTCGACCTTCACCGCCCCCGCGACGTTCGCCCTCGCGCTGATCTCTCGTCTCGCTGGCGCGTCGCTCGCCGGCGTCCCTCTCCGCCGGCGCGCTCGCCCTCTGTTCCTCCGCCGACGGCGCCCACGCGTCCTCGTCGGGCATCGGGCTCGAGTCGCGGATCGGCGAGTCCATCTTTAACAGGTCCGCCGCCTCGGACATGGCGTTCGTCGACGTCGCGCGTCGTTTCGCTCGGTCGGAGGTTCAGGTCTAGACAGATCCTCCGTCGTGCGCTGACTCGTCGTCCGTCGCTCGGTCGGCGCGTCGCGCGGTCGGCGTGCGTCACTCGCGCGTCACTCGTACTTTCACGATAGTCGTCGCGTGCGCTCGGTCGACGCGAGGCTTGAACTGTCGCGTGCGGAGGTCGAGCCGATTCTCGGGAATGTTGATCCATTCGCGTCGCCGGACCGCCGACGCGTCGCGGGGAACAGTCGGCGCGAGAGTGCGACGCGTGTCGTGGAGGGCACATATGAGATTGATTTGATTATGGAAAGAATGTATAAATGATTACTCAGTTACTGCGTGCGAATGCGCATGCGCGAGGTTTAGGCGCCAGATTTACCGGCGGAGTCGCCGACTTGTAAGACGGCGAGGAAGGCGTCTTGGGGCACCTCCACCTTGCCGAATTGCTTCATGCGCTTTTTACCCGCGGCTTGCTTCTTGAGAAGTTTCTTCTTGCGGCTGATGTCACCGCCGTAGCACTTGGCGAGGACGTCCTTGCGCATGGCGGAGATGGAGTTGGAGGCGATGACTTTGTTGCCGATGGCGGCTTGAATGGGAATGCGAAACATTTGACGCGGAATGAGCTCCTTGAGCTTGTCGACGAGTTGACGACCGATGCTGTACGCCTTATCGCGATGCGTGATGACGGCCAACGGGTCGGCGGGCTCTTGGTTGATGAGCACATCGAGTCGAACGAGGTCGCTCGGGCGGTAGCCGGTGATGGAGTACTCCATCGACGCGTAGCCTCGAGAGCGAGACTTCATCTCGTCAAAGTAGTTGGTGACGACTTCGGCGAGGGGCATGTCGTACTTGATCGACGTGCGGGTTTCGGACAAGTACGTCATATCGATGAACTCTCCCCGTCTTTGATTGGCGAGCTCCATGAGCGTGCCGACGTAGTCCGACGGCGCAATCATGTCCAATCGAACGTACGGCTCCTCGATCCGGTCGCGGAGTTCGGGCGGGCACAAATCAGCCGGGTTGGAGATCGTATCCATCGTACCGTCTGTGCGGTACACGTTATACACGACAGACGGAGCGGTGGTGATCAAATCTAAGTCATACTCTCTTTCAAGACGCTCTTGAATAATTTCCATGTGCAGCAAACCGAGGAAACCGCAACGGAAACCCGTACCCATGGCGCTACTTTGTTCTGGTTCGAAAACCAACGACGCATCGTTGATTTGCAATCGTCCGAGAGACTCGCGCAGGTCGTCGTATCGGTCGGTGTCCGTGGGGAAGATGCCGGCGAAAACCATCGGCACGGCTTGCGAGTAACCTGGAAGAGGCTCTGTTGCCGGAGTCTTCGCGGACGTTATGGTATCACCGACGCGCGCGTCCGCGACGGACTTGATGCCACCGATAATGTAACCGACCTCACCCGGTCCGAGCTCTTTCACGGGGACCTTATCCGGTCGCATGATACCGATTTCATCCGCAGCAAACTTGGCGCCCGTCGCCATCATTTGCATTGCGTCGCCCGTCTTCACCGTCCCGTCCATGACGCGGAACACCGCCACGACGCCTCTGTACGGATCAAAATACGAATCAAAAATCAACGCACGGAACGGTTCGTCCGCTGTGTCTCGCGGCGGCGGCACGACTTCGACGATTCTCTCCAAGATGTCATCCATACCGATGTTCGCCTTGGCGCTAGCCAAAATCGCGTCGCTCGCGTCCAATCCCAACACATCCTCAATCTCTTGTTTCACTCGATCCGGCTCGCTCCCCGCTAAATCAATCTTATTGAGCACCGTAAAAATCTCCAAATCGTTATCCAGCGCCAAATACACGTTCGCCACCGTCTGCGCCTCCACCCCCTGACTCGAGTCCACGACGAGCAACGCCCCCTCGCACGCCGCCAACGATCTCGACACCTCGTACGAGAAATCCACGTGCCCCGGCGTGTCGATGAGATTCAGCACGTACAACTCTCCATCGTTCGCCAAGTAATCCATCCTCGCGCTGTTCAGTTTGATGGTGATTCCCCGTTCCCGCTCCAGGTCCATGCTATCCAAAACCTGCTTCACCATGTCCCGCTCCTTCACCGTCTTCGTCTTCATCAACAGCGTGTCCGCGAGCGTGGACTTGCCGTGATCGATGTGGGCGATGATGCTAAAGTTTCTGATCCTCGACGGCGGCACGCGGCGCACCTCTCCCGGCACCGGCGCGTCGACGACCGTGCCCTTGGGCGGCGCCTGCGGCTTGGGCGGCGTCGCGCGCGTCGACGCGTCTCGTCGCGCGCGGTTCGGGCGACGAGACGCGTCGACGCGCGAGATGGACGGAGACATCGCCGTGGACGTCGCGCGCGCGCTCGACGCTCGCATGGTGTCGAGACGCGGCGTTCGAGGCGCGGTATCGCGCGCGGACGCGTTCGAGGCGCGTCGGTCGGTCGTCGGGATCGCGCGTCCAAATATATAGTGACACTTCGGACATTCGGCTTGCAATAAAATGTATGCTAACGCTAAAAAGGTGCTTCACCGTGAGCGTGAGACTTAACCGCTTAATGTAGGCTACATTATGTAGCCACGCCGCCGACACCCGCGGCGAGGCGAACACCCTCATGCGACCCGCGCGCACAGTCGCGCGCGCGGAGGTCGAGAGACGGGCGCGATGAAGTATTCCACGATAATCGTCGACGACGAGGCCGGCGAGTGTGAGAGCCTGATCGTCGGCGGCGATGACGCCGTCGACGGCGACGTGCGCGGTCGATCGCGGACGACGATTGCGCTCGGGGTCGTCGGGGTGTTGGGCGCTGGCGCGTTGATGCTCGGCGCGGGCGGATGGGAAGCGACCCTCGGGGCGTTGTCGAAGGCGAGATGGAAAAGTTGGGGATTACCGCCGAAAATGACAAACCCGGCGCCGACGGTGACGTTCAAGTTGCACACGGCGTGCAAACCGAAAGCCGTGCGCGACGCGTACGCTGAGTTTTTCCTCGACGGTACCAAAGAGGCGTACATCGTGAGACATAACTTTGGCGACGATGGTTTCTTCAAACCGACTGAAGCGTTAAAGATGAACATCGTTGACATATCGGACAGCGAAGTTGGCTTTGAACTCACGACAGACAAAGTGAATTGGGAGTGGGGATTTGCACTGAAAAATGTTGACAATGGAAAATGGGCCTACGAGATTGGCAAGAAAGGTTCTCCGCTCGCATTTGAAAAGTGTACTCAAAGATATGGGGCGTATTTCAATCGCGCCATGACGCGCGAAAAAGACGCGACCATGGAATACGTGTTCGGCTCGTGCGCAACAGACTGCTCATCTTTTACAGACTCCTCATACACAACGCATGTGGAGGATGGCACGATACCGGCGTGCCCGGCCACGACGATGCAATTGACGCAGACAGACGACGCGCGTCTTGTGAACATTCGCTCTGCTCAGCTTGTAGGTAACGCAAATTGGATCGCTGGTCTGGGACGCGGAATGGTATCGAGAGATACACAGTATGAAAATGAGTCTGAAAACGAAGCGCACTTCATCTTACATGGCATCTCACCATACCTGAACGGTAACGCTGGGGGTGGCGTCCCTTACCAGGGTCAAAAAGAGCTGAAAATGGTCGGAATCAAAGTAGTACGTAACCCAGCCGATGACCAAGTTTCTGTATGCTCGAGCGGGGCGAAAGTATATCGTACGATTCAGCCTTGCTCTGGAAAAGAGTGTTATTCAGGTAATATTGACATCTCCGCCAAGTGGCGGGATGCCAGCGCGACGGCATCATCGATGACTGCGATGGCCCCCGTCTTTACTTCAGCGTACAAAGGCGATGCTCGTCCTAAAGAAATGGTCTTCAAACCGGCTTCAAATTACCTATTGAGAAATGATATAATTGTCCCAGCAGCAGAGGTCGGTGCCGCGGCCGATGCTCGACGAGTCATTCTCGTGGCGGGCTCACCTTGTGGGCACACCACTGGTTGCCGTCGTACGCTGATAGGCGAACCAGACGATTCAGTTCAACCTACTCGTTCCGAGAAATATTGGATGATGGGAACCATTGGTAGTGGAGGCAGTGATGGATCCCCATACATAAACACTGTACGTGTCAAGGTGTATGTTGACAGCGCAGGTAACATTCGCGCCCAATCAGTCGGCGCAAACTCCGCCGTCTCTGGTATCACGTATCGTGACACTTCAAACAAGATCTGGGCAGACCAAGACGGCGATGCATTACGAATGCCTCACAGCATGACGCACTTCTTTGCGAAACAAAGTCATGTGTGGTCCGTCATTCAGACCACGCCTGGCACAGGCTTGAACGTCGGAATGATGACGTTCTTGCTCGCGCCAGAAATGGTGCCGTCTCTCGCCGAAAATACGGCAAACCGGCTTCCCAAGCTCTAACTAAGGTTTTGAAATCAAGTAAATTTGACGATAACTTTGGGCAAAGTTATCGTCAAATTTAAGGTCTGTGTCAATAACTTTTTACTCATCAGCTCACGAGTGAGTTGAAACGGGGTCAGAGTTATGTAAACGTATCCAAATTAACTCTTAGTCCCTTGCCGATAACTAACTCGCGGCGGTGTCGAGACGCGGCGTTCGAGGCGCGGTATCGCGCGCGGACGCGTTCGAGGCGCGTCGGTCGTCGCGCGCGTCCAAATAGTGACACTTCGGACATTCGGCAATTATTATGAAAATATTAGACAGATGTAAACCACGATGACGCCGAGCTTCCGAGACGACTGAATTCCGTTCGTTCGTTCGACGGAAGTCGAGGCACAGCGCGACGCGCGTCGACGCGCGACGATGGTGCACGCGACGCACATCGCGACGATGATCGCGCGCGCGTCTTCGCGCGCTCGCATCGAGCGACGACGCCCCGAGGCGACGGTGAGAGGAGAACGCGCGCGCGCGACGACCGAGGCGCGGTGGGCACCGGTCGCGTCTCACCGCGCGCGCGTCGTCGCGCGGAGCGAGTTCGAGGAGCGCAAGGGCGGTGGACGAGGGTTCGTCGGTGGGTTGCTCGTCGGTGGCGCCGTGTTCGGCGCGCTTGGGTTCTTGTTCGCGCCGCAGTTGAGCAAGACGCTGTTGGGGGGGAAGCGCGCGCTGAACAAGGCGCTGGACGAGGAGAGCGAGGACGAGTTGGAGGTTACGAGACAGAGCCTGAACGAGAAGATCGCGGCGTTGAACGCAGCGATAGATAATTTCAGCGAGCAGGCGGAGAGTGGTATGGAGAAGAACGTGTCGAAGCTGAATAAGGAACTCAACGGGTTGGCGCCGGAGCCCGCGAGGGAGGGGGGCGCCTGAGTCGAGACCATTAATAACACACTCGCGCGCTAAAGTGAATTATTTTAAATCAAGAACACTGTACACCAAATCACTCATTGACGTTTTTTCAGCGCGTTGACGCGTCGTTGCGCTGCGGCTCGTTGCGCCGCGGGATCTGTGGGAGGCGAGAAGCACCACGCGAAGACGTAACTGCAAAACATAATCTTCAACCAGTGATTTTGCATGAACGTCGGTGGTTCGCGCTCTTTCTCAGACCCGTCGCCGTTTTCACCGCCACCGTTTTCTCGCGCGCGTCGTCGCTGTTTCGCCTCGCGTTTCGTCTGTTCATTCGCCGGCGCTCCGTGTCCTCGGACATCCGTCGGCGCGTCCGGGTTAAGCCCAGGCGCGTCTTTCGGCACGCGCACGTACACTGTCGTCCTAAATTTCGCCCCAACCTTAACTCGTCTCGCGCTTCCGTCCTCGCAGTCCCCGCCCGCCGTCGTGTACTCTATCCCGTGCGCGTTGCCTCTGTCGTCTGTGTGCACTGTCAACGCGTCCGCCAAACCGGACGCCGCCACGCACTTCGCCGGCACCGACGCCATGACGTACGAACCCTCTCTCGCGCTCACGATGTTACTCGGCACGCGCACTCTGTACACGCCGTCCCTCGAGATGAGCGCGTTCAGCGCCTCCGTCTCGTCCGGCCCCAACGTCGCGCGCGTCGCTCGAGGCGAGCTCAAACGAAAGTTTCTCGCGTCGTTTCTATCCACCGCGAGCTTCCCGGTGACGACGCCCGCGGGCGCAAACGTGGATTCATCGAGTGAGTGTTCAAAGCTGAACGTGATCTCCTCCCCGCCGCGTCGCGCGCCGTCGCGCGCGGGGGTGATTTCATCGGACGCCGCGCGCGCGATGGGCGCGACGACGACGCCGCCGACGACGCACAGGAGGAGCGTTGCGAGGAGACGCGCGTGGGAACGATGCGAAGATAACATCGCACGCGAGACGATCGTCGTCCGAATCGTCGAACGCGTGGAGCGCGCGCGCGTGTGACGACGATGGGCAGACGACGCGAGGGGCAGTCACAAAGGTTCCAATACATCGCTCGTGCCGATAATCGATTCGTTAATTGTATAATCGATACGCGGGGTTGAACATCCAAGACTTGGCCAGGCGCAACCAATCGATGGGCTTCTCCGGAAGCGCGGACCAGCCGTTGGCGAAGAGTTTGCTCGCGACGCTCGCGGCGACGTGCGCCGAAAGTTCGGGGATGTGACGTTTTCTAGGAAATACGGCGCCGTGGTCGATATCTTTGTTGGACGCACTCTCAGCGACGGTCTCCGCGACTTCGATCAGGATAGAATCGCGCACGCGCGTGCCCTCGGCGATGGTCAAACCCAAGGCGAGGCCGGGGAAGACGTATTCCGTAGTGCACTCGGACGGGGCGACGTCTTTTCCGTTGTACTTGAACGGCGGTGAATGGCAGCCGCCGACAAAAATGCACTTGCCGTTCGTCGCTTCGTACGCTTCCTCGGCCGTGCACTCGTGCAGAGCGGCGGGCCTCGAGAGCGCCATGATGATTGGACGTTCGCTACACTCGGCCATCTTGCGCAAGACGTCCGCCTTGAAGAGTTTCTCATCCTTGAGCACCGAACCCTCGAAGAAGGAGAATCTATGACGACGAATGCCGATCAGCGCGGTGGGCTTGATCAATTTGACGGCCTCGAGCACGGAACTACCGGTGTTTTCGATATCGTGCGCGTAGGGCAGTTTGTGGAGTTCCAAATCGTCTTCGGTTTCCGCCCTCTCGCGAGTCACCAAACCTTTTCTATCGATGAAAAATATGTTTTTTCGCGCCTGCGGCAGCGGAATCCCGTGTCGCTGCGCAATGTAAGACGCCAATAAATCTGCAGCGTAGGTCCCGGTCTCGCCCGCACCGGCGAAGAGGAAGCGCTGATCCAGCAACGAACCTTGTGTCTGTGAGAGCGCCGAAATCAACGCCGCTAAGACGGTGGTGGCGATGCATTGGAGATCATCGACGAGAGCTACTGAATTTCTCGTGTACCGATCCAACATTCTCTTCGCGTTTCTATTTGAAAATTCTTCAAAGAAAAACAGCGTGCGCTGACCGAAACGTCGCTTGATTCCTTGCACCACCTCGTCAATTAAATCGTCGTAGTCGTCGCCTGTGATTCTCTTTCGCCTCGAGCCGATGTAAAACTTATCTTGGAGCAACGCTTCGTTATCAGTCCCGACGTCGATACAAATCGGTAGCACGTCGCTGGGATCTAGACCACCGAGTGATGTCAAGAGCGTCGCTTTACCCACTGCCATGCCCATGCCCTGCACACCCAAATCGCCCAGTCCCGTCACGCGTTGACCGTCGGTGATGACGACCGCCTTGACGTCTCGAACCGGCCAATTCTTCAATAATCTGTACACCGATCCCCGATCGTCGCTCGACACGTACAACCCGCGCGGTCTTCGATACAACAGACCGTATTCCTCGCACACTCTCCAAACTGTCGGCGCCGATAAAATCGGCAACAACTCCTCCAAGTGTTCCCTCACGACGCTAAAAAATAATCGTTCATTCCGTTCATACAGCGACGCCAACCACGCGTGTCGCTCGATATTATTCCCTACCGTCCTCAATCGCTGTATCACGCGCTCCACTTGCACACTCTGATCGAACACCGCCGGCGGCAACAACCCGCGCAGGTTGAGCTTGTCCCGCTCCTCCTCCGTGAAGCTCATGCCCTTGTTATACTTGCCCGATCGCAGGAGTTCCACCCCAGACGCCACCTGGCGCATCCACGGCACCATCGGTCGCGGTTCGTCCGCGCGTTGACGCTCGCGATCGCCCTCGCGATCGCCCTCGCGCTTCCCGAGCGCGCCGGCGTGGTGAAGCTCTCGGGTGTGGGCGCCCGCCGCCTCGCGCGCGTTCACCGTCGCCGACGCGCACGCCGTCTCGCACGCGGCGCGAGAGACGCACGCGGTCACACCGCGCACGATCTCGCGTCCTCGCATCGCGTCGAGCGACGTCGAGCGACGCAGAGTCGCGCGCGGGACGAATTCCAACGCGGAGAACCCGAAGTGAAACAGGCCCGATTCAGCCCGTGCAATCGAGCTGACGAGTCATGACTCCTCGTGAGTACTCAGATTCGTTAAGGAGGCTCCTCAACGAGTCCGCGAGACGCGGTACACCGAGACGCGGCGCGCCGGGGACGGTCGGGCGCGCGAGGGACGAGAAGGCGCGCTTCGGCGTCGCGCGCGAACGTCTCGAGAGCGAACGCGCGCGCGCGTCGGCGCGCGGAGAGTCGGGGAACGAGCGAGGGGGCGCTGGGCCTCGATCGCGCGCGCGAAGAAAAGAGACGTCGGGGACGACGCGCGCGCGCACGAGACGCGCGAGATCGAGTCGCGAACGAACGAGTGTGTTGAGTTAGAGCGTCATGGTGGAGGGTGAAGACTCCGGTACGCACGGCGCGTCGCGCGGACAGGCGGAAATATACCTACCGAATTACAGAATCGGTAAAACTTTGGGCATAGGGTCTTTTGGAAAGGTGAAGGTTGCGGAGCACGTGCTCACCGGACACAAGGTTGCGATCAAGATTCTGAACCGAAAGAAAATCAAGGCGATCGACATGGAGGAGAAGGTGCGGCGGGAGATTAAGATTTTGCGTTTGTTTATGCATCCGCACATTATCAGACTGTACGAAATTCTGGAGACGCCGCACGACATCTTCCTGGTGATGGAATACGTAAAGAGCGGAGAGTTGTTCGATTACATCGTCGAAAAGGGAAGATTGGGTGAGAACGAAGCGAGACACTTTTTTCAGCAAATCGTATCCGGGGTGGAGTATTGCCATCGAAACATGGTGGTGCACCGGGACTTGAAACCGGAAAACTTGCTGTTGGATTCGCGCAACAATGTGAAGATTGCGGATTTTGGTTTGTCCAACGTCATGCGCGATGGACACTTTTTGAAAACATCGTGCGGTAGTCCGAACTATGCTGCGCCGGAGGTGATTAGCGGAAAGTTGTACAGTGGACCAGAGGTGGACGTATGGAGTTGCGGAGTTATTTTGTACGCCCTTTTGTGTGGCTCACTCCCTTTCGACGACGAAAGCATTCCCAACCTATTCAAGAAAATCAAGGGTGGCATATATAGCTTGCCGAGTCACCTCAGCCCGGGCGCGCGAGATTTGATCTCGCGCATGCTTCTTGTCGATCCGCTCAAGCGAATCACATTGGCGGAGATTCGCCACCACGCATGGTTCGTCGTGCACTTGCCGCGTTATCTGGTCGTGCCTCCGCAGACGCAGATTTCGCAGACGTCTAATATCGACGGCGAAACGTTAGACATGGTGGTGAACTTAGGCTTTGAGCGCGAACCGTTGATTGAAGCTTTGAGGCACCAAGTACGCAACAAGGCGACGGTGACGTACTACTTACTTCTCGATAATAGACGTAACATATACGGTGGGTACTTGGGCGCCGAGTACGACGACGCGGAGGTCATGGCAGAGCATAATAGCATGCGACAAGGGGCGGCGTCCACGCTGGGTGTGAGAAGACCGAGTCAAGTTCACGCGCACATGATGCAGGAGCGACTCATCGCCGAGCAAAGGTGGATGCTCGGTACGGCTTCAAAGATGGGTGCCCAAGACGTCATCAACGAGTTGATACGCGTCTTGAAGGTGATGAACGTGGCTTGGAAGAAGAATGGTCCTTACAACATGAAATGCTTGTGCGTGTTCCACTCACGCAACTACGGCGATAGCGAAATGGGAGACGGGAGCATGGCTACCGACGGTGACGCAATGGACGCGGACGCGATGACGGAGAGCACGCGTCACGGAACGTCCCAGAATGAGCCCACCGTCTTGAAATTCGAACTGCAAGTTTACAAGATGGCGACTGATAGGCTCATGGTGGACTTTCAGCGTGTGGACGGCGGCGTAATGATTAGTCTTGATGTTGCGGCGAAAGTCATGTCGCTCCTCGAGTTGCGCTAGAGGTTGTAAAACATTTGCCAAACGTTCTAGAATTATTCAATCTCAAACTACAAAGTCGCATGCGCAGAACTAATCGTTTTCGTCTTCAACGGCTTTGCACGCGAAGGCGGCGTCCCATAGGTGCTCGAGTTTCACTTCGGTGAGGTACCTTCTCGCCGCCGCCTCGGAGCGCAACGTCTCGAACGTAAATCGTTTCAACGCGTGCGACGTGGACGTTCCTTTCCAAACGCGCGTGCATTTATTCTTCTTGTCTTCATCAACCTCCATGTCGTCGTGTTCGTTCAGCGAAGCGTTCCAATCGATGCGCCGCATCATGAGTTTGTCGTATCGTCTAATGGCTTTAGACGTCCCTTCAACTACGACGACGCTGAAATCGTCCGTGATCAGACCGACGCCCGTTAAGTGATTCTCTTGAGCATTGATGTCCACTTTGAACCTATTTTTTCTGTTGGACATGTCTTCGACTCGGTACACATGCGTGTGCACCTCGCCCGTGGCGTCGGAACCCAAAAGTTTGCGCATCTTCTTCTCGCGGCGTTCTGCCGGAGTCAACATGCGCGCTAAATTTCTATCTTGGTGCGCTTGCTCGCGCTCAGCCATCTGTTCTCTAACCTCACGCTCGATCGCGGTCGGATCAAGAACGGCTTCGTCCTTGAGCACTCGCATGAGGTTGGATATCTTCACCTTCGGCTTCGGAGGCTCAATCAATCCTTGCTTTATCATCTCCTGTTTTTCCTTCTCTCGCGCGACCCGACGCTGCGTACGGAGTTTCTTTTGTTCCGCCTTCGTAAGCATGAGCGGTTGCGGAGCGGGCGCCGGGGCGTCCAACGGCGGCTGAATCGGCACGGGGTGCTCCACGTACACGTTGAACTTGTCCATGTTTACGTGCCAGTTGCCGTTGGTGACGTCGTCGTACGTTCCGTTTTGAAGAAAGTCTTTGTCCCACCACTCCACCTCTGGGATTTCATCCAGAGGAGCTATCGGTCTCGCCGCGCTCGCACCTCGAGCCGCGGACGGGCGTTCGCCCACGGGTACGAGATTGGGATCCATCGCCGCTTCTTTTTCCAACTTTTCCATGTGCGCTGCGTGCTTCCTCTCGCGTTCGGCTCGCGATTTCATTTTCTCCGCCTTTTCGTCACCGAACTGCAGACGCAATCTGTGCATGTCGGCTTCTTTTTGGTACTTGCCATCTTCGACAAACTGCGTGGGAGAAAGGACGCGAAAAGGTTAGTCTGCTGACGCCGAGCGACGGCGCGCGCGAAGAATATCGATCATCGAAATGTGGGTCGGATGGTAAGGAGATGACGCCCACTAAATAAGAACGCCCCGCCAGCTGTCCAATCCGCTGTTTGCTTTCGCAAGCATAAAAATTGCAACGTGACATGGGAAAGTCTCGCGACAGAGTGTAACTTGCTTTTGCACGAAAAAACAACCGTGCCGCGTGAAAATATACCGACGCAGCGTAACCCCAAGAAGTTGAAATTTTCCGAGGAGTATTAGAGCGCCAGCCTTTCATTATAGCATTCTTGTAGTCTCCAAGGGGCATGTCGTGAGATTACCACGGAGCTTTGAAAGATGCATGCGTGCGAAAACGAAGGAAGACGAAGACCCTGAAAAAACGAGACGCACCTGAAAGTTTGTGCGCGGCTTGCGCGCGCGACCACCCCGTAAACTTGGATCGTCGTACTCGGCGCCCATTTGACTCGCCAACTCTGCCTGCGCCTCCGCTTGAGCCTGTGCGAACGCGTTCGCGCGCTGTTGTTTCAAATTCATGCGCAAGGTCGACGTCTCTATAACCTTGTTCACCACCAACGCTCCGCTCTCGTCAATCTCTCTCCCCTGCGCGTCCAATCGCAGCGTCATCTGTTTCGCGCTCGGCCTCGCGCTCGACTTTTCCTCCGCCTTGCTCTTTTCGCTCGCCTCTTTCCTAGCCTTGAGCTTGGCCGCAAGCTCCTTTTGTTTCAACAGCGCCTGCTTTTGCTTCAACAGCGCCGCCTTGTCCAAACCGCCCACCTTGCCCTTCACCGATGCCGCCGCCGGCGCCTTCGCCTCCTCCACCGGCGATCCACCATTCTCTCCATCGTCCCAACGACGCCGTTTCGTCTCGCGCGCCTCCACCGCGGGCGCGGGCGCGCCCTCCCCGTCGACTCGATCTCTCTTCGTCCCGCGCGTCGGCGAATCCAAAGCCTCTCGCAACCTCGTCGCGAGCGCCGCCTTGAGCCCGTCCGTCGCGAGTCCGCGCGCGCGCAGCTCGTCGCGGAGCGTCGCCACCGTCATCTTATCGACGTCCACGCGCGTCGTCGTCGTCGTCTCGGCCGCCGACGGCGGTGCCGCGGAGCGTCTCGTCGCCGCCGTCATGACGACGCGATTCTCGTCTTCGTCGGTCTCGGCGCGCGCGCGAGAGAGACGTCGCGCGCACCCCTCACGCGCGTCGACGACGTCGCCGTGCCTCGATGGACGCGCACGGCACGACGCCGACCGCGCGTCGCGCTCCGACGCCGCCGCCGCGCGCCGGAATCGGTCGCCGATCGGCATTGTATACATAAAAACTGAACCCAGACGTGTGGTAAATACTAAGACAATTTCGAGAATATCAAATTTACGAAAACACGATCTCGCAACAACCCTGAAGGACCATCGCGTCCGCGCTTCAATCGCCGCCGCGCGCGCCGATCTCGTCGCGCCGCCGTCGCTCGAACGCGTCGCAGCGATCAACATGATACACGCCGCCGCGAATTCGTCGTCTGTCGTCGCCGCCCGCGCCGTCACGACGACGCGAGGCGCCAAGGACGTGTCCCGATCGGGAGTCTCGAAGATCGTCACCCGCGCGTCGACGTCGACGTCGACGAGGGCGACCGCCGGCGATGAGGACGACGCGCGCGTCGGCTTCGAGGGCGGTAAGGCGATGGCGGCGACCGCGTTCGCCGTGAGCGCCATCGTCGGCGCCGTGGACGCGGCGGAGGCGTACGAAGCCAAGGTGCGATTTTGGATAGCGACTTCTCGGGCCGAGATGAGCGCCGAGGGCGAGACGAAGACGAACGCGAACGCGCGCGTGAAAGCGAACGGACGACGGCGAGATGCGATGGAGATGGAACGGATCGACGGTGTGCGATTGATGCGGCGAGAGAGGCGCGCGTTGGGATCGGATGCTTGGACCGGGCGAGAGAACGAGAGAGGGCGGGGACGCGAGCCGGGACGAGGCGAAGACTGACGAGGGACCGTTTTGCTTTTGATCTCGCGCGCAGGACGCCAAGCCGGCGTACCAACAAACGCAAAAGAAGCGACAAGCGACCAAGGTGAAGTCGGCGGCGGTGCTTGACGCGCCGGCGGTGCGCCAACCGGCGGCCAAGCCGGCGCCGACGCAAGCGGAACGCGAGCGCAAGGCTGCCCAAGCCAAGCGCGAGCGCGAAGCGGCGCAAGCCAAGGCTGAGCGCGAGCGCGAGGCGGCCAAGGCGAAGGCGGAGCGTGAGCGCAAGGCGGCGCAAGCCACGCGAGAGCGTGAAGCCGCTCAAGCCAAGGCTGAGCGCGAACGCGCCTCTGCCAAGGCCGCCGCCGAACGTGAGCGCGCCAACGCCCAAGCTCAACGCGAACGCGCCGCCTCCCAAGCGGCCGCCGAACGCAACGCCGCTCAAGCCAAGGCGCAACGCGAACGCGCCGCCGCGCAAGCCAAGGCTGAGCGCGAACGCGCCTCTGCCAAGGCCGCCGCCGAACGTGAAGCGGCTCAAGCCAAGGCGAAACGCGAACGCGAAGCTGCCAAGGCGTCCGCCGAACGCAACGCCGCTCAAGCCAAGGCGCAACGCGAACGCGCCGCCGCGCAAGCCAAGGCTGAGCGCGAACGCGCCTCTGCCAAGGCTGCCCCCGAACGTGAAGCCGCTCAAGCCAAGGCGAAACGCGAACGCGAAGCTGCCAAGGCGTCCGCCGAGCGCGAACGCGCCGCCGCGCAAGCCAAGGCTGAGCGCGAACGCGCCTCTGCCAAGGCTGCTCAGGACAAAGCGGCTGATGCGGCCGAAAGAGCCAAGATTGCCGAAGCCGCCAAGGCTGCTCGCGAAGAGGCTGCGCAAAAGGCTGCGGCTGAGCGTGCCGAAGCCGCCGCCAAGGCTGCCAAGGTGAAGGAAGAAGAAGCGGCCGCCCGCGCTGAAGCGGCCGCCAAGGCAAAGGCTCAACGTGAAGCTGCGCAGGCAAAGGCGAAGGCTCAACGCGAAGCCAAGACCAAGGCTGCCAAGGCTGCCAAGGCCGCCAAGGTCGAAGCGCCGAAGCCGGTCGAAGCGCCGAAGCCGGTCGAAGCGCCGAAGCCGGTCGAAGCGCCGAAGCCGAAGCCGAACGCTCAAGCAAAGAAGGCTGCCGACGCCCAAAAGCTCGCGGCGAAGAAGGAAGCTGAACGCAAGGCCGAAGCCACGAAGAGAGAAAAGACTTTCAAGGAGAAGAAGGAAATGAGCCGTAAGCGTGTCTCTGCGGCGACTTCCGCCGCATCCAAGGAAACTGACGCCAGAAAGGCGGCGGCTGAAGCGCGACGCATTGCCGCCAAGGCTGCCGCCGCGGAGAAGAAGGCGGCCCAAACCGCGGCTAGAGCGAAGATGGAGGCGGCCATGACTAACGACAAGGCTGCAAAGGCTGCTGCTGCCGCCGCCGCGAAGGCTGAGCGCGAAGCTCAGCGCGCGGAACAAGCAGCCGAGCGCGAGCTTGCCGCCGCTGAGAAGGCTGTCGAGAAGACCTCCCCGACCCCGGCTGCGGCGCCGACTCCGGCGCCGACCCCGGCGCCGAAGCCGAAGCCGGTTGAAGCCGCCAAGCCGACTGCGAAGGATGCGAACGCCGCGGCGAAGAAGAAGGCTGAGGCCGCGAAGGCTCTCAGAGAGAAGAAGGCCAGAGAGGCCAAGGCCAAGGCTCAAGCCGAGGCCAAGGCCAAGGCTCAAGCCGAGGCCAAGGCGAGAGCCCGCGACTCCAAGGGTCTCGATTTCGCCGGCGCCACGCTTAGCGACGTGAGCGCCGTCGCCTTGGCGTCCGCCATCGCCTTGTCCGTCGCCGTTCCGGGCGTCAGACAGTCGTTGCTCGAGGGTGATCTCGAGGGCGCCGCCGACGGAGTCTTCGAAACCATCGATGGCATCGACAACTTCTCCGTCAAGGCGGCCACCGTGGGTGCGGTTATCGCCACCGACGCTGTCGCGCACTTCCCGGTTGTCGGATCCATCGTTCCGGGTACGCTCGAATTCATCGGTACGCTCACCGCCGTCTTGCTCCTCGAGCGTTACCTCTTGGTCGGCGAAGACAAGTTTGAGGATGACCTTGAAGCGCTCGGCGACAGCTTGCCGAGCGAATTGCCGAAGAGCGTCGATGAATTGATCGACCTTTTCAGCCCGATCGGCACCTCGGTCAAGAAGGCGACCGAGGCGGTTTCCGAAATTAACCCCGATGAAGTGAGCGAGGCGGCGGCGGACGTCCCCAAGTGGTTCGGCGACAGTGAGAACCCGCTCATCGACATCGGCGGTCCCGTCACCGCCGTCGCCGGTACTGTCGCTCTCGGCAACGTCGCAAAGTGGCCCTTGGTCGCCATCGTCGCTCCGCGACTCTTAGAACTCCTCGGCGCCGGTGTCGTCGTCTATTCTTTACAACGCTACGGCACCTCAAACGCTGATGTCAAGGAGGACCTCGAAGCCGTCATCGACGAATCCAAGCGCGCGCTGCGAAACATCTTCGAGTGAGCGCCGATCGATCGCGCGCGTTGCTAATCTCGGCTATTGTGACAAATATCAAGAAACGAAAAAATCTTTATTGATTCACCGCTCTCGATCCGCATCCTCTCCCAGTCGTCCCGCCGGCGCCGGCGACGCACGCCCTCGTCGATAGAGCAGCCACCACTAATCCACACACGATGGCGGCCCTCACCGCACCCGTACCCGCGCTCGACGCCCGCGCGCGCGCGCACGTCTCGCGAACGTCCACATCTCGCGCGGCGTCCACGTCTCGCGCGACGACGACGCCCACACCTCGCGCGCGCGCGCGGGGACTCGCTCGACGCTCGACCGTCATCGCGCGCGCGCAGACGGTCGTCGACGCTCTCGCCGCGGTCGACGCCTGGTCCGTCACCGCGGGCGAGCGCGGGGCGTTAGCCTTCATACCTCCGGGCGTGGAGACGCAGTTGTTTCAGATCGGACTCGCGCCGTACCTCGCGTACCTGTGGTTTCTCGGAAGGGCGCGCGGGACGCCGCCGACGTCGACGTTCGGCGCGCGGTTTTTATTACTCTTCGTCTTCGCGACGATTCCGGCCGGCATAGTCGCGAAGACGCAGTACGGGGACATATTAGCCAACGTGGACGTCTTGCACGGAAGCTCGGAATCGTTGTTGACGGTGTCGAACGCGTTGTTTGCGTACGGGTTCGGCGCGGTGGCGAGCGCCGAGGCCGAGGCGGAGACGAGAGATGGGGACGAGCGAGAGGAGGCGACGCCGGCGGGGGCGGTGCTGGGAATATTGTTCGCGGCGTGCGCGGTGAGTACGTTTGCGGTGAGCGCGGGGACGAACGCGATCGCGGGGGATGGGATATTAGCGAGCGAACCGTCCAACGCGTTGAGTCTGCCGACGTGGGCGGTGCACGTATCGAGCGTCACCGAGTGGGCGTTGGCGATGAAATACGTCGCCCGACACGCCGAACGAACGGGGAATGCGAAGTGGAAAAACTTGACTCTGGGGATGTCGCCGTTCTTGGCGTCGGGAATCACGGCGTGCACGTTTCACGCGTTTTATAATCCAACGAGCATCTCGGTGCTCGTGCCGTTGCAGGCGTTGTTGACGCTCTTGGGGAACACGGGATGCGCGGTGGCGGCGTATACCATCGCGAACGACGATTCAGAGCGCGAAGCTCAATCGAGAGACGCGCCAGTGGCGTTGCGAGGCGCACCGTCGATCGAGAACGGTGTCACATTCGCGTTACAATTGGCGACGTGGACGACGCTCGCGAGCGCCGCCGTCAAATACGGCGAGCTCGCGTCGCCGGCGTCGGATTTTTTCAGTCAACCCTCGTACGAGAAAGGTCTCGCGATCATCACGATTCCCACCGTCGCGTGGACGTACTACGCGCTCAACGCGAGCGAGGAGGCACCGAAACTCACCATGGCGGACGTCAAGGCGTTCGGCGTCGCCGGGACGCTCTCCTACGTCTTCGTCGAGCTCGCGTTTTGGCTCGTCGCTGGTCCCATCGCGTTCGGGTGGTACAAAATCGCCGAGGGTACCTGGCTCGATCTCTCCGATCCTGCGGACAAGGCGAAACTCTTCGGTGCCGGCGCCGTGTTCATCAACGTCGTCAGGCTCTTCGTGCCGCTTCGCCTCGCCGCCGCGCTCGCACTCGCCCCCGTCGTCGCTACATTTCTCGGCGACGACGAACGAGACGAGGAGTGATCGAATACAGCAGGTCATATTTTTATAATGAATTCTTTCTACTCTGATCTACTTCGCGTCGCTCTCACACCATCGTCTTGCCGCGACTGGGCGTCGCCGTCGCCGCCGCGCCATCCTTCTCCCAAGCCTCTGCGTGCGTCGTCCGTCTCGACCAAAACCGCCACCTCTCCAGCTCGCGCACGCGATTTTCGTACGTCTCCCTCGCCGCGCGCTCGCGCTCGAGCGCCTCTCGCGCCGCGCTCAGCGCCTCATCGTGTTCAAACTTTTGCTGCGCCAAGCGCACGCTCAGCGCCAACGCCAGCGCCGCGGCGATCGCCGCGCGGCCGGACCCCGCGGATGAGCGCGTGACCGTTGCCGCGGACGCGCTCGCCGCGCGCGCGGCCGAGTCGCTCGCCGGACCGGCGGACATGTCGACGATGACTGACGTCGCGCGACTTCTCGGCACTCCCCGCAGTCGCCACCTCGCGCGCCCTCTCGTCGTCGGCGTCGCGCGATGGCGTCGACGACGCCCGCGGACGCGCTCGCCCCGCTTCGCGACGCTCGCGTCGCCCTCGTCAACGTGACGCCGCGGCGAAGGGAGGCGCTCGCGACGGCGATTCGCACGCTCGGTGGAGCCTTGGCGACGAATGAAAACGACGCCACCGTCGTCGTCGTGGGTGACGTCACGTCCGCTCTTCGCGCGCGCGCGCGTCAGAGCGAGAATGCGTCGTGGGTGCGCGCGGACTGGGTGTCAGCGTGCGCCAAGAGCGGACGCGCGGAGCCTTTGGTTGGATTCTCGTGCGGGAACGCCGACCACGCCGACGCCGACGCCGACGCCGACGCGTGGACGGTCGTGGAAGCGAAACCGAAGAAACCGAAGAAACAAACGTCCGTGCGAGCGTTCGCAATGCCGCTGGGGATGATTGAACCGCCGAGAACGCCCGTGGTGTTGGTGCTGTGCGGACCGAGCGGCGCGGGAAAATCGACGTTTAGTGAGGCGTTACCGTCGGAGCGATGGGTGGTGTCGAATCAGGACACGGTGTCGAACGGAAAGCGCGGCACGAGGCAACAGTGCGTGCGCGTGGCCAAATTAGCGCTGAGCGAGGGGAAACACGTGGTGATCGATAGGTGCGGTTTGAGCGTGCAACAGAGGGAGGATTTCATCGCGTTGGCGAGAGAGGCGACGCCGCCATGCGCGTTGCACGCGGTATGGTTTAATCAGCCGTTGTCGTTGTATCAAAAGCGCGCTCAGATGCGTAGAAATCACCCGGGAGGCGTGGAGGGCGACGGTGCGGTGCGCGTGGTGCAGATGCAGATGCGAAGGAAGGATAACGCACCGCCGACGCGAGAGGAAGGCTTTCACGTGGTGCGTCGATGTCGATATCAAGACGACGTGGACGCCGCTTTGGCCGCGTTCACTGCCATGCCCGCGGCGACGTTGGCGGTAGAGTTTGCGAAAAAGCCGCGCGCGAGCGGTGGGGCGAAGAAACCGATCGAGACGACGGACGACGACGTGATGATCATCGACTAGCGCGCGACGACGCATACGCATGCACGCGTAGAGGTGTAAAAAAGTACCATTAGGTGTTAGGATATTGTTGTGACAAATTCGACTAGGCCGCGTGATTAGAGGACATCCTTCAAGAAGTACGCCATGCCCGCGAGACCGGCGATCGTGGACGCGACCGTGATCAACGGCGTGGACAATCCGCCGCCCTTGGCGCGACCTGTCTCGACGTCGTACGGCGCGAATCGGCTCTTCGGCGCGTTACACTGCGGGCAGATGTAGCTCTTCGGCTGTTCCTCGAACGCCACTGGGAGCGTGTAAATGTAACCGCAATCGACGCAAATGTGGGACGCGCGCTCCTTTTGCGCGGCGGTGAGCTTACGGCCAAACTTAGGCGGCGCCGGACGCTTCGGCAAACGCTTTACGTCGAAATCCGCACTCTGCTTATCGCGAACGACGACGAAATCCACAGCGTTCGGGCACGCAGAGATCGCGCTTCTGGAGAACGCCAACGCGTCCGCCGGCCACAGCTCATCACCGAAAAAAGACGAGTGGTACTTGACGATGTCCCCGGACTTCAACCCGGCTTTCGCCGCGTTCCCCTTGCACCCGGCGATCTGCACACCCGGTCGACCGTCACCGCGCTCCTTGAGCGTCAAACCCAACGGCTTATCCACCGTCACGCTGATCTCCTGCGCTCGAACGACGAGCGCGCGTCCACGGCTCGCGTTTCCTCGTCGGGCGGTCGCACGCGGCGAGACCTTGGTCCCCGTCAGGGACGCCCGCTGCGTCGTCGCGAGCATGAGTGCGTCGATGTGAAAAGGCGCGAGGCGTGCGCTCGAACGTGCGTTCGTCGCGCGTTCGTCGTCGAACGGGCGCGCTTCGGCGTGTGCGGCCGCCGGCGGCGACGCGCGCGACGACGCGGATAACGCGGGCATCGACGTCATTCGACAGTCCTCTCGCCTATGAGTCGTGAACCGGCAAAGACAACGCGCCCGAAGCGAGCCCGTCCCCGACACCGCGACGCGCGAACGAGGCGTCGAGGCGCGCGCGCGCGCGTTCGCATGTTCGGTCGACGGTTTCGAAATCGCGCGGGCGTCACGCCTCTCGTCGCCGCGTGCGTGGGCGTCGTCAGTGGGTTTTACATCTTCAACGAACCTCTCGCGCGGGCGGCGCGCGCGCGACGGGAGGACGAGACGCGGTGAGCGCGCGGCGGCGATGAAGAGGAAGACGGCGATGGATGATCGTCCGACGGACGCGTCTTCGTCTTCTCTGAGAGTGTGTGAGATGTATTGCGGCGTGGGGGTGATGCACGAGGCGTTGCGGCGCGCGCGCCCGCGAGCGACGGTGTGCGAGGCGTACGATTTAAATCCGAACGCGTGCGACGTCTACGAGGTGAATTGGGGTCAAAGGCCGTCGCAGAAGAACCTGACGAGCGTGCCGGCGCGCGCGTTGGAGAAATTACGGGCAGATGTGTGGGCGATGTCGCCTCCGTGTCAACCGTTTACGAGGCAAGGGCTGAAATTGGACGTCGACGACGGACGGGCAGAGAGTTTCATGCGATTGGTGGATAAGATGGCGAAGATGGAGGCGAACGTGCGACCAAAGTATGTGTTCGTGGAGAACGTCGTCGGATTCGAGACGAGTCGCATGCGAGATGTATTGCGAGAGGCGTTGTCGTCGATGGCGTTTCACATGCAAGAGTTCATTCTGACGCCCACCATGTTCGGCGTGCCGTACAGTCGACCGAGGTATTTCATGTGCGCGCGAACGACGCGCGCGTTTGCAGACGCCGTGGACGAGATTCGTCGCGCACCACCGCCGAGCGTGCTCGCGAATAGGGCGGAATGGATTCCGAATTTCGACGAGGCGAACGACGCGTCGACGAGCGCGGCGACGCTCACGCGATTCCTCGACGACGACGACGAGACGTGGCGCGATCACGCGGTGAAACAAGAAGATGTGGATAAATCGAAAGGTGCGATCGATATAGTGAGCGGCGAGGACGTGACGTGTAACTGCTTCACGAAGAGTTACGGCAAGTACATCAAGGGCACCGGTTCCGTCGTGGCGAATCGCCGCGTCGATAAATCCGTGTGGGACGGTCGCGTCGGCGACACCGACGATGGCGTGCGTCTGCGGTACTTTACTGTGCGCGAAGTAACGCGGTTGCACTCGTTACCGGACGATTTCAAGTGGCCCGAGTCATTGACGAAACGACAAAAGTATCACTTGTTGGGGAATTCCATGTCGGCGGCATGCGTCGCTCCGCTCTTTGATTATCTCTTTTCCGACGACGTCGGTCGTTAAATCTAGATTGAAGATGTACAAGTATACTGTAGCGTGCTAATAAACGATATCTTCTGTCGTGTTTGTCTACTAATTTCTCTTCGGCACGATTGGAGACTGCGCCGTCTCTTCGCCATCCGTCGGCGCGTCGCCGGTCGACGTCTTGGACGTGTCTTTACTCGTGTCATCGCCCGTTCGCCCCGAATTCGTCCGCGTCGGCGACGGTGGTGGACTGTACCGCCCGCGACTTCTCGTGCTCTGACCGCCATCGTCGATCGTGGTGGGGAATTTCACAACCTTTTTCCTCGCGCGTATCCGCGCGCCGTCGCTCACTTCCTCCTCCGCGTTGGCAATGTCGACAACGTGTTGCACCGCGTCCGAGTTGACCTCACTCACGGAAGGTTCGCTCGTCGCGGACATGAGTTTCCGCATGTTGTTATCGTGGACGTTGATGCTCGTGCGTGCGTCCTTCGTCTCAGCCCACATTTCGCGAACGGTGTGCGTCAAAAAGTCGCAACACTCGTTCACCGACCCCGAAAGAATACTGCTGTGTCGCTTCGCGGCGACGAGCGTCTTTTCGTCCTCGCTCACGACGAACACGGCGCGACACATAGATACGTGCCGAGACGCAATCTTCACCGCGTCTCGAACAGCCTGCGGAGGATCCTCCACGGGCTGGTGCGAGGCTTCTTCCCACGTGATGCCCATGACGCGCGCGCCGCGACCAGCGCGATCGCCAGCGTGCTTGTACGCGTGCAACGATTTAATCATGGCGTCTATTTTCCTCGCCTTTTCCTTGTTCGTCTGCATCATGCGAAGTTTCGTCATCATGAGCTTTTGAATCGTGCTATTCGCCACCTTGATGGCCCACGGCCAGGGCGGGTTCTCTCGCGCGCCGTCTTGGCCGTAGTGAAAGATGCCCTTGGCCGCCGCCGCCGCAGCGCTCGCCGCAGCGGCTTGCGCGAGCAATCGCACGATTCGATGAAGCGCATCCTCGTCGTTGATGAGCGCGGTTTCGTCCATGACGACCAAGACACCCTCCGGAAACACCTCCGCCGTCTCGAGTCGAGGATCGAGCCGACGCTTGTGCTCGAGACAGAGCTCGAGGTGACGCAAGCCGAGGGCGAACCTCGTGTGTCTGCTGCGAATGAAATCCGACACGTGCACGGGGAACTGTGGGGCGGATAATAGCTGCAGGAATGGAGGATGCACGACGACCAGGTCCACCTCGCTCGTGTTCGGGTCGTGAACGTACGACGCGCCCTCCTCGGCGAGAGATTTGATGAGGTAAACGACGTGCGGATGATTCACCTCAAATCCGAGAAGCATGTATCGTAAACCGGTGAGCGGGATGCACGGCACGCGCTGTTCGGGCGAGATCACCTGCTCGATCGCCGCCGCGCTCGTGGGAATCTCGTGTTGGCCCTCCATGGGAACGAGCTCCTCCTCGCCCTCGGATGAACTCGGCGACGCCGTCGGCGACGTCGCCGTGCGCTTCAACTTGGCAAACTCGCGACCCGACGAATCGTCCGAGTTTTCACCGTCCGAGCCGAACCCAGACGGCGACCGCGCTAGTGATTTCCGTTTTCGTCTCGCGAGAGGCGGCGAGAGCCAATCGTCTAATTCGTCGTCGCCGCCGATCTTGATGGTGACGCGCTCCACCTCGGACGTGCCTGACGTCAGCTCGCTCGTGTCTTCGCTCAACACCGGAGTCACCGTGCCCATACCCTCGCGCTTCGCCCTGCTCGTCATCTCGTGCGCCGAACTGAGAGACTTTTCGTCCTCGTTCATCGTCTCCTCCGACGGGTGCACGCCGGAGAGTTCCTCGGGCATTCGCACGCCGTCGACGCGCTCGGGCGCGCGCGCCAGCGTCGTCTTGACAATGACGTTTTCATTCGTCGGACGAACCCATCCGCGAAGTATCCCTCGCGTCGGTTTCACGTCCGGCGTCGGCACAGACGCGAGCGGTTGCGGCGCGGCGAGCGGTTTCGCGCTCTGAATGATGGCCCACAACGGTTTAGGTCTCTTTGCCTCGTCGCCCTTTCTATGCTGCTTTTCGACTGCGCTGCTCAAACCGACGGCGTCGCGCACGATGTCCGGCAGACCCGTGTCCGAGACGACGAACAGGACGTACCCATCGGGAAGATCCATGCGCGCCGCCGCGGGAACGACGCTCTCAGGATCATCGCTCTTGGCGTCGTCGCTTCTGTGATCCGCCAACAACGCGTGAATTCGTTGAAACGCCGCCGCGTGATGCGCCGACGAGGGAAACAACCGCAACAGCGCCACGGGATCCCACGCCTCGGGCCACCCGTCGTCCCCGGGAGCGATGTGTTCCGCGTGCACAATCTCCGGAAGCGCGCTTCCCGCCGCGTTCGCGCGCGCCGCGCCCTCACCCCTCGCCGTTCCCGGTATGTTCGCCGTCGCTGGCGGCGCCTGTGCGACGAGTTGACACGCGATGGTCCTCGGCGCCGTCGCGCGCCCGCACGACGTCTCCCCACCCCGCGCGCCTCGCGTCACCGTCTCCGCCACCACCGTTCGCTCGTCCATGTCCGACGCGTCCGCGTCGCTCGCCGCCGCCGAACTCCCGCCGCCGCCAAAGTCGACGGATTCGCACGTCCGACTTGTTGTCCCCACCGTCTCATCCACCGCCTCGCTCCTCGACCGCGTCGCCGCTCGCGACGCGCGCGTCACGCGTCCATCTCCCGCGCGTTCACCGCGCCCGTCATCGCCGTCATCGTCGTCGTCGTCGTCGTCATCCGCGACGCCGCGACCGCGTCTCGCCAACGAAAGCGTTCCCGACCACACCAATTTATTCGATTCCTCCCTCGCGCTCGCGCGCTCGCGTCCCGCGAACGGCTCGTTCGCGCGCTCGTTGCGACGAACGACCCATTCCGCGTTGCCCAGGATGCTCGTCAGGCGATCGGACGCGGACGACGGCGGAATCATGGGTGGAATTCCGCGTCCTCGTCAGACGGGCGAATCGATTCGATCGCTGACGCCGACGAAGACGCCGACGAAGACGTTGACAAAGACGGTGCGCGGATGGATCCGTCTCGCGCACGCGAGAACGACGCGACGACCGTGGGTGCGCGTCGCGTCGTCGTCGCGCGGTCGCGTGTCGGTCAATGTCGCGGTTTGGCCGGCTGGCTGGCGGCGAACGCGAGCCGAGCGGACGAGCGTCTTCGAACGCGAGCTAGGATGAATACTGTGCGCATACAACAAAGCTACTATTTGACTACTGTGACGAATCATCGAGCGCAGAGCTCGTATCGAGGGGTAGCGTTCGCACGAGCGTACTCGTCGCGATCGACGTGACAATATTTAAATCCGTGTTGGGTCACGACGTACGTCTTGGCGTAGAGCGGCCGACCCGGTTGAACGACAAATTTGACGTGACTGAACGCGACGGTGAGCATGGGAAGCGTTCGATTCTCCCTAGGGTCGAATAATTCAACCTTATCCGCGGACGTGCGACGCCTGACGGCGCACGGACGAAACACGGTGGCGCGCGCGGTGCTCGCGTCCACCTCGGGCGGACCTCGAGAGCAGAGCGCGTCGGCGAACGCGCGCCACCACGCGGCGTTCGTCAAACCGGCGTCGACGAGTACGTCGAGTCTCGGAAGAATGTTTTTGCGTCTGTCGGTGACGCCGACGGAGATCTCGACGCCGACGCGTGAGCCGATGACGGATGGCGCGTCGTCGGCGGGGCGGACGTCGAGGACGTCGACTTGTAACACCGAACCGAGTCCTCCGTCGTCGAGAAAGTGGTCGTCTATGCGATCGAATTCGTCGAAGTCTCCGGTCCAGTGGAGAAGTTCGAGAAAACGAACCATCTGGCGCGTCTTTTCGCTTCGGTATCCGTCGTCCGCCGTCTCGACGTCGTCCCTCGGCGCGTGTCGGGTAAACTGTATCAACAATCGAACGCTCTCGATGACCCCTCCCTTGGCCTCCATCGATCGACTGAACATGATTCCCGCTGCCCACACGTGCGTGTCAAACTCCCCATTCATCGCGACGTCGATCACCGCGCGCACGTTGTCTAAAAGTCTCGGTTTCGCCACGACTCCCGTCGCGTCGAGATACTCACGCACCGCGTCGACGTACTCGCCGTGCCTCTTCGTGCCGCTCGTCGCGTGTTCTAAAAACACGCTCGCCGTCGGATCGATCTCTCCCTCGCTCATATCAAACTCCATGTATTCACTCAACCAATACGGATGTCCTCCCTCGCCGTATCGCTCCACCAATCGTCGCCACCACCTCTGATGTCTCGCCACAAACGCGCTCGACGTCTCCAATCCCATGCACCACACCTCCCCATCCGCTCGACTCGCGTCTCGATCGCACGTCCCCAACCTCTGCAACACACCGCTCCGCCGACTCGCGTGATAATCCACGCGAATGCTCACGTCTAATCCACGCACGGAGGCTACATCATTAAACTCGTGCAAGACGCCGCCGTTGACGCGTTCGTCGCCCAACGCCCCGTCGAGTCCCTCGAGAAACCGTCCCGCGGCGTCCCACGCGTCTCGAGGCGCCGATGCGTGTAAAATACGACGCACGTGATTATTATACCGAACGAGCGTGCGCGCGTCTCCCGATCCGCGTCGCCACGCGTCCTCGGATGCCGGTCGGTGATTCGTCGTCGACATCATTCTCATCGTCGTCGCGCGCGCGTCGAGCTCGCGATCGCGATCGTCGTCACCGCGCGCGAGGGCGACGCGCGCGAACACCGCCGCGAGCGCGAGGGCGACGCGCCGCGCGGTCGAGACGGCGCGTCGTCGACGCATGACGACGACGCGAACAGTGACGGTTGGCTGACCGACGCGGCGCCACTCGTCGACGCCATCGATCGCGGTCGACGACGACGGACGCATGTCGCGCGAGGACGACGGGGAGGACACGGGTCGTCTCGCGCGCGACGACCGCGACGACGAGGACGAGGACGCGCGAGAGGAGGGCGCGCGCGAGACGCGCGAGACGTCGGATGGTTTTGAAATTTCAAATTCGGAATCAGACGACGCGATGGACGACGACGACGACGCGATGGACGACGACGACGATTCGGACGACGACGACGGCGACAATTCGGACCTCGACTCGGTCTCAGGCGGCGTCGCGCGCGTCTCGGACGACGACGATGGACGACGACCGAGACGCGCGGCGGCGCGCGCGGCGGCGAAGACGCTTCGGGACGTCGACGACGACGACGACGACGAGTTCGCGATGAGCGACGATGAACGCGCGGACGAGGAGGATGAAGAGGACGAAGACGAAGAGGAGTATCGCGACGTCGTGGAGAAGATCTTGTACTGTCGAGAGACGACGCCGAACGCGTTGGAATTTTGTGTCAAGTGGGAAGGCGTGAGTCATCGAAGGTGTTCGTGGGAAACGGAAGAGACGCTGGCGAGAGAGGCGCCGCACAAATTGAAGGCGTTTTTAAAGAAACATCGCGAGGTGGAGGCGCAAGACGTGCCGTATCCGGAGATGTACGACGTCATCGATCGAATCGTGGCGACGCGAGAGGGTGAGAGCGAGGGGTCGAGAGAGTACTTGGTCAAGTGGCGAGGACTCGGATACGCGGCGGCGACGTGGGAGGCGAGCGAGAGTCTGCTCGGAAACGAAGAGGATAAGGCGCAGATTGAAAGATTTCGGGCGTTTGCGAATCCCGAGGCGTTTGAGCGCACGGAGGCGCCGCGAGGGAAACCGGTACCGCCGACTTTTAAGAATAACATGGCGTTGCGCGAGTATCAAGTCGCGAGTTTCGAATGGATGATTTCCAACTATTGCCGAGACCGAAACGTCATCTTGGGCGATGAGATGGGACTCGGGAAGACGGCGCAGTGTATCTCCGTCATGGAGTACGTGCGTAAAAATCTCATTCGTCGACGCCAACCGATGTGCGTCGTCGCGCCGCTCACGACGCTCGGTCACTGGAAGCGAGAGATTGAAAAGTGGACCGACATGAACGCCGTTGTCTTCGACGGGTCCGCCGCCGATCGCGAGGTGTGCGCCGAGTACGAATTCTACGTCGGAAACACGCGCGAGGTGAAGTTTGACGTCTTGTTGGTGAGCTTTGAAAACGTGCGACGAAACGTTGAGATTTTTGAACAATTTTCGTGGGCCATGTGCGTCGTCGACGAGGCGCACAAGATGAAGGATGTCAACTCACAGACGACGGCGTCGGTGATGTCTCTTCGATACGATTGGCTTCTTTTACTCACGGGTACGCCCATTCAAAACAACATCAAAGAGCTCTACGGCATGTTACACATTCTCGATCCGCGACAATTCCACTCCTGGGACGATTTCAAGGGGGAATTTTGCGACGCCTCGGGCGACGTCGACGCCGAGCAAGTCATGCGTTTGAGAGACATTCTCAAACCTCGCATGCTTCGCCGCATGAAGGAGGACGTGGAAAAGATTCCCACCAAGGAGGAAATCGTGGTGTGGGTCGAGCTCACGCCGCAACAGCGCGCCTACTATCGCGCCCTCTACGAAAATCAAATTCACGTCCTCTTGGAGGGATCCAAGGTGAAAAACGTCCCGCAGCTTCGAAATCTCTCCATGGAGCTTCGAAAGGTGTGCAATCACCCCTTCCTGTGCGACGGTTTAGAAGAGGATTACGTCGCCAAGCGTCTCGCCGCGTGCGCTGAAAAGGGCGAAGAGGCGCCGAGCGCGCAGCGCATGCTCGTTGAAGGGAGCGGTAAGATGAGTCTGCTCGCCAAACTCCTCGCCAAGTTGAAGCGCGACGGTCACAAGGTGCTCATCTTTTCGCAATTCACCATCGTCTTGGATCTCATTCAGGACTTTTTAGCCGGCGCCGGGTACGAGACCGAGCGTCTCGACGGCAACACGTCGGCTGAAAATCGTCAGGCGGGCATCGACCGATTCAACACCCCCGGACGCGGCTTCGCCTACCTGTTGTCCACACGCGCCGGCGGCATGGGCATCACCCTCACGTCGGCGGACACCGCCATCATCTTCGACAGCGATTGGAACCCACAGAACGATCTGCAAGCCATGGCAAGGTGCCATCGCATCGGACAAACCAAGGAGGTCAAGGTGTACCGCTTTGTCACCAAGGACACGTACGAACAGTCTCTATTTGAGACGGCTTCGCGCAAGTACGGACTCGACGAAGCCATCCTGGGCGGCGGCGGCGAGGACGACGAGGACGATGGACGCCGATCGAAAAAGACGGCGAAAGAGCAGGCGCAGCGAATTAACGAATTGTTGAAATTCGGCGTGCACGGCGCGCTCAGAGACGCGTCGGGCGAAGAAGCGGATGCGTTCGCGGCGGAGGATATCGACGAGATTTTGTCTCGCCGCGCGGAACACCGAGAGGTGGGTCCGCGCGCGGGTAATTCATTCTCCGTCGCCACGTTCGGCGCGGACGTCGGTGACGACGGCGTCGACGACGAGACGTTTTGGGAGCGCGCGTTCGGCGGCGAGGCGATTCAGGCGGCCAAGGAAAAGGCGGCGGAACAAATCATAGATAAACGTTTCGCCGTCGAGGGGCCTCGAAAGCGTCGAAAGGTAAACTACAGAGAGAGTAACGCTCTGGTGGCGGCGCGGGACGACTCGGGGACGAATCGCGGCGCGGCGTCGACGCGCGACACGTACAACGCGCGTCGCGCCGAGGCGAAGCGTCTTCGCGAGGAGGAGAAAAAGCTCAAACAAGAGGAGCGCGAGGCGCGCCGTCGCGAGCGCGCCGAAGAGCTCGAGCGTCAGCGCGAAGAGGCCAAACTGAACTGGTTCACGTGGGAGGTCGAACACGTCGTCGACGCCGTCGTCGCGTTTGGCGCGCCCGACGGCGATGTGACGCGCGCGGTGACGTACGGCACGTTGGACGTGGACAAACCGTTTGAACAGAAAATAGCCGTCGCGGAGACGATTTTAAAAATGTTCGCCGTCATTCAGACGACGACCGACGCGCTTCGACGCGGAGACGACAAAGACAAGGACAAGGACGACGACGACGACAAGGAGGAGGAGGACCAAGAAGACACGGAGGAAACGAAGACGGCGGTGTTCGAAGCCTTGGAGCATTTGGAGGGCGTGCCTGAAAAGGCATCCACCGCGCTCACGGGTCGCGTGTTTTGGGGAAAACTGCTCCGCGCCATGCCGCGCCGCACCAAGCTCATGAAACAGCGCGCCGCGCTCGCCAAGCTCATCGTCGAGCAGAGACCCGAAGTTTTGGACGCTGACGACGCCGACGCCGCGCGTCGCGCGCCGCCGAAAGAGAAGGACGCCTTCGACGTGCCCGCGCTCGGAGGCAAAGGCGCGCCGCCCGCCGAGTGGTGGACGGTGGCGGACGACGAAGACCTCCTTCGCGGATCGCTTCGATACGGGTACACGCCGAGTTTCTCGCGAGAGCTTGAGAGACAGTTCGATTGCATCAGAAACGACCGAACGCTGCGCTTTGCCTCGAGAACCGGGGTGTACGACGACGGAGAGTATCGACGCGTCTTGCCGTGGCCGACGGCGGCGGCGCTCAAGACGCGGCTCGCACGTCTTTTGAAGGCGCTCTCGCGTCCGCCGAAAAAGCCATCCAAGGCGGAAATTCTCGCTGCGCAGCGTAAAGCCGCCGCCGAGGCGCGTCTCAAGCGAGACATGGAGGCGCTCCGCGCGTGGCAACGAAAGCAAGCAGCCGCCGGGGGAGGGTCGCGTTCGGGAACGACGCCGACGGGAACGCGAAGCCCGCTGAAACGCGTCTTCGACAATCCCAACGTCGCGAAACCGCTGCCGGCGACGAAACAACAGTCCATCCGCGAGTTCTTCGGGGGGCATCGTGATCGCGAATCGTAGGAGGCGCGCGTTTGTTTTTATAAAGTTCCATTCATTCATTCGTTCTTATTACAGGAGAGAGTAGTAGTGCGTCGCATTCTCGTGTGTGTATATATCGTATCGTATCATATCGTAGTAAAAGACCTTCAGTTCAACAAAAGGAGCGTCGTCGAAAAGGATGGGGAAATTATTCCTCCCCGAAGCCTTCCCATTCCTCGTCGTCGGTGTCGGTGACGACTTCGCCGCGAGCGCGACGCTTGGCGCGGAGTTTCGCCGCTTTTTTAGCCTCTTTGCTATTCTTGTCCACCTTCTTCTTAACCTCGACGACGTTTCCGAGCGCGTCGGTGAACTCCTCGAGCGCGGCGGCGCCGGTGACCTCCTTCTTCGCCATCTTGGCCATCCACTCGGCGTCACCCTTGCAGTTGCATCGAGCAATACCGTCGTCAGCCTTTTCCATGAGCCACGTCTCCGGGCACAGCGCGGAGCAGAACTCGTTGTTGTGCGTGATCATGACGACGCCGCCCTCGTAGACTTGAATCGCCCCCGCGAGCGCGCCGAGAGAGTCACGATCCAAGTAGTTGGTCGGTTCGTCGAGGATGACGATGTGCGGACAGTTCCACATCGAGGCGGCGATAACAACCTTGACCTTTTGACCGCCCGAGAGCGCCGACATGCGCGTGTGCGTGCCAAACTCCTTGTCAAGACCGACGTCTTCGAGGTGTTTCTCGACGTTGGCCGTCGTGAGCGGCGTGTGCATGGCGCCCGCGCGCGCCGCCACCTTTTCGTCCACCACCTTCATGTGCTTTTCGAAGCCCCACTTGGCGAGCTTGGACGCTTGAATGTATCGGTTGGAGTTGTAATCGCGGCCGACGAATTGAACCTCGTACTCGTACTCCTTCTTCACCTGTTTGCGACCGCCGGTGAGCTTTTCGATCGCCATCTTGAGCGTCATTTGGTTACCCTTTTCATCCTTGCCGATGTCAATCTTGACGGGTTGCTTGCACCGCTCCTTTTCCTCCTCGGTGAGCACCATGGTGTCCTTGACCAAGGCTTCCTTGTCGTCGCCGTGTTGGTAACGCCAGCGGATGTACTCGTTCGGCGTCTTTTCGAGGTGTTGCTCGATGTGATGGAACGCGTGCTGCGCGACGTACGCGACGCGCGCGTTCGGGTGCTTCCACACCGTGCCCTCTTGCGGAACGATTTCGCCGGTGAGCAATTTGATCATGGTGGATTTCCCAACGCCGTTCGGGCCGACGCACGCGACGCGAGACGCGAGGGAGACTTGGACGGTGACATTCTTGACGGTCGGCGATTGGTTCACCGGGTACGTGTACGTGCAGTTGGCCATCTTCATGAGCGGCTTGCCCTTGGACTTGACGCCGTCGATGAACCCGGGTTGCGGGAAGCGCATGACGAAACCGCTCGAGCTCTTGAGCTCGAAGAAGGATCGCGCCTTGGGGTTCTTTTCGACGAATTCTGTCAGGTTGCCTCGGAACTGTTTCAGCTTCAAGCTTTCGATGGAGATGATGTTGTTGCACACGCGATCGACGAAGCCCGTGTCGTGCGATACCAAGACGGCGGTGACGTCGGTGAGCGACTTGAGGTACTCCTCGACCCACTTGACGTTCATGACGTCCAAGTGGTTGGTCGGTTCGTCCATGAGCAAAATGTCCGCATTCAAGCACATGGCGCGCGCGAGCGCGAGCTTCATGCGCCAACCACCGGAGAGAAAGGTGACCAAGTTGCGCGCGCCGTTTTGCATTTCGCCAAAACCGACGTTTAAGAGCATCTTTTCGACGGTTTCTTCGGTGACGCCCGCCTCTTTGATGCGAGGATCGGCCAAGATGTAATCGACGCACGGCAAATCGGAGAGTTCGCCGATGATGTCCGCCTCGACGAACACCGTGCGAAGCTCGCTCGCGGGCGGGAAGCCCTCGACTTGTTCGTTGGCGATGGCGCGCATGAGCGACGTCTTGCCGCTGTCGTTGCCTCCGAGGAGGGCGTACTTGTGACCGCGCTTGAGCTTGAGCTTGGTGTTGTGAAGTAACACCTTGGAGCCGTACGCGAGAGTGAATTGACAATCCGCGAGAACGTCGGCGGTGTCGTCGTCCTCCTCCTCAGGCTCGACGTCGCCGTACATTTGTTCGAGCGCCGCGTGCAGCGCGCGCACGTCGGCGACGGCGAAGGATTTCCCAAATGACTCTTCGAAGTCGTAATCGTGCGCCTTGGCGTTCACCAACGCGCACGCGACTGTGGCGTAGAAATCGGAGACGTTTGCGTCGCCGCCAAAGTTGGCGCCCAATTTCGCGTCGGTTTCCTTTTTCACGTCGGCGAAGACGGCGCGCTTGGACTTGAACGACGCGTCGTTGAGCTTCGCCTCGATGGATTGCAGCTGTTCGCACGCCTTGCCGCACACCGCGCGCGCCTCGGGGTCGGACACTTGTTCGCTCGCCTTGGTCACCGCGGGTAAGAGGTTGGGCAAGAAGGGCGCCGCGTCTTCGGGATCCTCGACGAGCTTGGACATGTTGTTGACGATGACGGCGGACATGCGCTTGGTCGCCGTCGTGCGCGATCGGAAACCGAGAAGCAAGATTGGCGAGATGAGCGCCAACGGCGCCGCCGTCACGGTCTGCACAAAGGTGGTCGACGCGAGCTTTTGCACGCACTCGTCCGACTTTTCGTGATCGATCGTCGCCTCCACCATGGCAGGAATGAACGGCTCAACGTCGCGGTTATCGATGGTGCGACACAAATCCTCCAGACAGCGACGCGTCGCGTCCGCCACCTCTTGCTTCGCATCGTTCACCATGGCCGCCACCGCGGGCAAAATGCTCGTGAGATTACTCGCGATGATTTGCGGCGACGTCTTGCACGCCGTGGAGAGGGCGTCGGCGGCGGCGACTTGCGTCTGCCACTTCTCCTTCGGGTCCAACGCCGCGAGACACGCCGGCACGAGCGCCGCGTTCACGACACACTCGTGCGTCTTTTGCGCCATTTTCTTCATCGTCCGTTCCGCCGCATCGGCGACGACGTTTTCCGGATCGTGCTTCTTATCGCCCGCGACGCCGCGCGCGACGGCGAGCGCGAGATCCGACGAACGCGAGACGACCGCGAGATCCGACGACACGATCGCGGCGCCCGCACCGTCGAAGCACGCCGCGACCGCATCGAGCGTCGCCTTTTTCGCGTCCACGCTCGCGGACGCATCGCTCAGCGTCGCGATCGCGCCCACGACGTCAAAAGAAGAAGATCCCTTCGGCATCGTGAAGGCGTGAATGAATGAATGAGAGTCGGTGATGTGTGTTCGAGAGTCTTCGGACTCGACGTGCGCGTCGAGACGATTGAACGACCGTCGATTGTAGCGCCGATATCGATCCGATCGATCGCGCGCACTCGCGAAGACTCGTCGTGCGGTGAGTGACGACGACGCTGCGTCCACGTCGAGATCCGCGTCAGCGCGCGCGAGGGCGACGACCGTGATACACCCACTCGTCCACCGGTCACGATCGGTCACACGGGCACCCCTCGCGCGGGATATTCTTTTCATCACCTCACCGCGCGACGCGATCGTCCGTCACCGCGCGATCGCGTGTTGACCCTACGTTGACCCATAAGTGTCCTCATCATAGACGCGTGGCGGATCGGCACACGTCGACACCTATAGACGTTCA